>ENA-UEPQ01000779-UEPQ01000779.1-human-gut-metagenome-genome-assembly--contig:-NODE-779-length-14941-cov-13.085441_pt1 | contig 14941 bp, 10 predicted proteins | sample MGYA00242903_ERZ507922 | MGnify/ENA primary metagenome ERZ507922 (study PRJEB26167, sample SAMN06115483) | human gut metagenome | host: Homo sapiens | place: China:Sichuan | collected 2014-10-16... | reverse complement strand
TGCTGCAAATACAGGAGGAGCTAGTACAACAGGTATAGCTACTAACGTATTTCAATATGGATTATCAGCTTCTTGGTTCAGCAGGAATGTTATTAAAGGATCAACATCTAGCAATAGATCCTGTAGATTTTGATTCTGAGCAAGTACTTAAACGTGCTGGTTACAGAGTAATCTCTTCTATAGATTTCAATATAAACGACATTAAATAGAAACAATATATGCTACCACTACAACAAGCCCGCGAGGTACGCGACTCGGTCATCGAGTATATCAAAGCCACGTTCCGATTCAAAGAAAAGGACGTGAGCGATGCGTTCTATCGCTTTATCGAAGATAAGCAGGAAGGCCTGTTTAAGGGTCCCTATATATCACTGAAGACACCTTTCATCTCAGCGACAGCAGAAGAAAGTGCAGATGTCCCCTTGGATATTGTGCCCAACTTCGCTCCCTACAAACATCAGTTACAAGCGTTCAAACAGCTGACAATGAAAGATGGCCATCAGCCTGAGCCTACCTTGTTGACCACTGGTACCGGTTCCGGTAAGACGGAGTGTTTCCTCTATCCTATACTCGACTACTGCTATCATTGCAATCAGTTTGAGCATCAGCCGGGCGTGAAAGTCATCATCATGTACCCCATGAATGCATTGGCCAGCGACCAAGCCAAGCGTTTAGCTGAAACGATTTGGGGAGATGAACGGTTGCGTGGTAAGGTTACTGCGGGTCTGTTTGTGGGTGAAGGTGTTAAAGTAAAGGATTATCCTCGTAATATGGGGCCTGATCATATCATCGAAAACCGTGATGCGATACTTGACACCGTGCCCGACATTCTGTTGACTAACTTCAAAATGTTGGACTATGGTCTGATGCGTCAACGTTTTATGTCACTTTGGCGTGGTAATATCGATACCGACGCCAAAGCTTTGCGTTTCATTGTACTTGATGAGCTACATACTTACGATGGCGCACAAGGTACCGATGTGGCCAATTTGCTTAGACGACTGAAGTTGAAACTTTCGTTGCCTAAGCATAGCTTATGTCCTATCGGCACCTCGGCTACCATTGGTAATGGTGCTGATAGTAAAGTGCGCTTGTGTGAATATGCCACCAATGTGTTTGGTGAGACTTTCAGCGAAGAACATGTCATAGAAGAGCACCGCATCCCTGTGGATGAATATGTGGAACCTACAACTGTGGGGCTTCCTGATGGACGATTGCTAAAGGACTGTACTTTTGGCAATACCGATACTGTAGCATCCTATCTCAAACGTCTTTGTAAGATATGGCTTAAAAAAAGTGATGCCACTCCCATTGAAGCCGGTGTGATTTTACGTCGAATGGGCATCGTTGGCGATTTGCTCCATGCTTTGGAAGATGGTGTGCATACATTAGAAGAGCTACAGAATCGTTTGGAAGACAATACGGATTTCCGTCGCTTGCGTCAGCAATATTCCGATAAGACTTGTCTGACAGCTATTGAAAACTTGTTGGCACTCATTGCTTATGCCAAGCGCCCGATGGAAAACGGTAAGTTGATACCAACGCTTTACCTTCAAGTACAACTTTGGCAAAGAGAACTGAGTGGCATTCTGCGCTATGTGCAGAAGGAACCAGAATTCACATGGCGCAGTAGCATCAAAAACGATGAAGACCGCGTGGCTTTGCCTATGTATTTCTGTCGTGATTGTGGTGCCAGTGGATGGCTAAGTCGTAGATTAGCTACAGACGATCGTTACTGCTCAGACGTGAAGACCATCAATACTTCATTTATGAACCGTGACAAGGAAGTCGTGTTGCTTAATATTGAATCTAAACGTCATGAAGCGGTAGAAGAATATATATCAGAAGGAAGTCTCAATGTGACTCACTATATAAAGGTCAAAGACCTTACAGAAGCAAGTAGCAGCGATGAGGGTACTATCCGTCTGCGCACATGCAGCAAAACAGGTACAAACAAGAATGGTAACCAAAAATTTGCTCGCACCTGTCCGGAATGCAACGGGAATGATACCATCTGCGAGATAGGTGGTCGCACCTCAACGTTTTCAAGTGTAGCCATCAGTCAGGTGCTATCTAGTGATTTTGATCATGCCGAAGCTGCAGACCGTAAAATTCTGATGTTTACCAACAGTGTGCAAGATGCTGCGCACGAAGCTGGGTTTTATGAGGCACGTACCTTCCGATTCTTGTTCCGTCAGTCTATGCAAAAGTATATCAATACACTTGATGGCCCCATCAACTTGGTAGAACTTCAAAAAGGATTCAAGGCATATTGGCACGCACAACTCTCTGAGGAAGAATACTATCATCGTTTTCTTCCAGCTGACCTAGCTTCGCATATCGATCTCAACTGCAACTATCGTGAAGGTGATGGCTTTATGTCTAACTTTAAGCAAGAGTTTGAAACCCGTGTAGATTGGGAAATAACCAGTGAGTTTGGTCTGACTGCGCAATTGGGTCGTACCCTCGAAAAGACTGGCGCTTCAGCCTCTTTCTTTAAAACGGAAAAGATAGAAGAGGTATATAGTGCCATGGTCGATTGGATGAACAGCAACAACATGGAGCAGATGGCCGATAAAGAACGAGACTTCTGCCACTTCGTATACGGCATCTTGCAACGCATGCGTACTCATGGTGCTGTTGATCATCCTTACTTGGCGAAATACAGAGAGGAAGCATTAACACAATGGGCCTTGAACTGGAATAAAGACGGCCGTCACTTCCTTAATAAACGCTTAGGAGGAAGTATGCAATTTCCTAAATTGGCCGGTGCTTGGTTTACAGACAAGAATGCCGATATGCTTGATATGACTGTGCTGCGCCGTGAGGGTAAGCATAATTGGTATAGCCTGTATTTCTTCAAACAATTCAATGACATAGGTATTAGCAACAATATGGGACTCTTTAATGAGTTCATGCGTAAGTTGCTTGATACCATGGTAGAAGTTGGCTTGCTCAACAAACAACCTCAAGGTGGTGGCAACTATGCCATCCGCCCTGACCAAATATGGATTAGCAAGAAGGTGAAGCATATCCAGTGCGATAGTTGCCAATCCAGATTATGTGCAGCCACCGATGATGAATTGGCCGAAGGTACCAACTGCTTGGATTACAAGTGTCGTGGCACCTATTCGGAAGAGACACGACCAGAGCTGAACTACTACCTGCAAGTGTATAACCGCAATATTTCCCCTCGTGTTTATGCCAATGAGCATACAGGATTGTTAGAAAGAAATAAGCGAGAGAAGCTTGAAATTGATTTCAAGAAACATCCTACCCCCAGCTCAACCAATGTGCTTGTGGCCACTTCTACTTTGGAAATGGGTATTGATATTGGTGATTTGAATGTGATGGGTAATGCGAATGTTCCGCCCAAACCGAGTAATTTCTTGCAGCGTGTAGGTCGTGCCGGACGTAAGGAGGGTTCTGCCCTTGTGCTCAATTATGCCCATGCCAGCGAGCCGCATGATATGTATTATTATACTTACCCTGCGGAAATGATGCAGGGAGAAGTAACTACGCCTGGCTGTTTCTTGGAGGCTAAAGACATACTTCGCCGCCACTTTTTGGCTTACTGCATAGACACTTGGACAAGTAGCGACATACAAAACATGCTGCCTGCGCGCATTGCTGATTTGAAATTGACGCAAGAAGATGTATTCAATCAAGAAGGTTTTATTGTGAACCGACTGATTACGTTTATCAAGAATAACAAAGCTATACTTGAGTCTGAATTTAGATCCGTTTACGAGGAACGTACACAAGAAGCGCTGTCACGCTTATTTAAAACGCTCAACGACGGTACATTTTACAATCATATTATCAGCGAATTTAGTACGCTACAAGCCCGTTTGTTCCATTTGGGCAAAGAACTTGACCAATACAAAGAGCAGGAAGGCCGGATTCAAGCGAATGACCCCATGCTCACCCAAATAAAAAATCTGATTAAGGCTACAAAGAAACAATACGCTCAGGTTGTGGGTGAGAAAGTGATTGAATATATGACCAATGTGGGTTTGTTGCCTAACTATGCCTTTCCGGAAACAGGTGTTAAGCTACAAGCCAGCGTTTATGCATCGCATGAGAAGGAAGACAATGAGCACAATAAAATGGCACCAAAGTCATTTGAGTTAATGCGTTCGGCTTCACAAGGTATCAAAGAGTTGGCTCCTGGTAATAACTTCTACACGCAGAAATTCAAGCTGAATATCAGTGGAATCTCTACATTTGATTGGAAAGACGCATTGACAGAAATGCGATTCTGCTCAAAATGCGATTGTATAGCACTAAAGGGTGAGTCTGGTTATGATTCTGCTGCTTGTCCAAAGTGTAATGACCCATCTTGGGGCGTAAACAAGCATCAATTGTTGAAGTTTACCAATTCACGAAGCATCATGCATAGTAATGACGCAGCATTGGATGACTCCAGTGAAGATCGTGATTCAGAAAACTACATCATCAAGCGTCACTATATGTTCCATCACAATGGCGCTACTACCTCGTATGCTATGCGTAGTGTGGGCTTTGGTATTGAGTTCTGCAACAACATGGAGTTGTATGAAGTAAACTATGGTATGCAGATGCAATCCGGTGCAAAGCTGGAGGTGGACAATGATGCTACGGTTCCTCAGAATGGTTTTGTCACCTGTAAATATTGTGGTAAATCAACTCATCTTTTGGCCGGTGTAAAACAGACCGAAGACTTCCATTATCGATTCTGTAATCACAAGGGCATAAGCTTTGCTGATGATGTAAAGGGCGATGTATTCGAAACGCTTTACCTCTACCGCCATATGCAAACGGAGGCTATCAAGATATTGCTTCCCGTACAAATTATGGATGCAAATGCTGCTATTGAGATGTTCAAGGCCGGTATCGAACTCGGATTAAAGGCATACTATAAATCATCGCCAGAGCATATACGCATTGACTCCTATAGTGAAATGAATATGGCAACGATGAACAAAGACCATTACCTTGTGATGTATGATACCATCCCAGGCGGTACGGGCTATTTGTCGAAGCTATATGACACCGAGGAATTTACCACTCTTCTGCAGTATGCCTATGAGAAGATTCATGAATGTACTTGTCAATGGGAGGGCAAAGATGGCTGTTACCATTGCATCCTTACCTATGGCAACCAATATAAACGCGATTCTTTCAGCCGAGAATATGCGGATAGTCTCTTTGAGCAACTTATTAGTCATGCTAAATCGTGGGAAACACTTCCAGGATCAGTAGGAACTATCTCACAGTCTGGTGTAGCAGAGGATAGCGAGTTGGAATTGAAATTCGTTAATGCCCTAAAGGTCATCGCAAGAAATAATAATTGGGAATTTGAGAAGATTCCGGATGTAAATACTTATCGTTATGAACTTCGCCTCATTGATGAAGCGGACGATACGGACATTAAATATTACATCATTCCTCAGTTTGCCCTTGGAGGACCTTATGGCGTTCGCCATTATACTGTAGCCGATTTCCAAATCATCTGTATGTCGGCAAAAATTAAAGGCCAAGACATTGCGCAACCAGAAAAAATGCCCATGTGGGCCATTTTCCTCGATGGTTATAGCTATCATGCCAAAGCGCCTAACATACGATTCTATGGTGACATAGAAAAGAGAGACGGCATCCGTGCATCAACCACGCATAACCTATATTCATGGACGATGACGTGGGAGGATATTCAATTGTTTGAGAGTGGACAGGATGATAGTCTTGGACTTAATTCCGTAACGCGTCTTATCGAACTATTGAAGAATCCCCTACCAGGGCACATCACAGAAACGGCATTTGGCTGTATTGCAGATGCTGACGAATTTATGGCACATGGTGGTTTTTTGTACAATGGAAGTATAACGATTGATGATAGTTGCTATGATTTATTAACAGACAATTCGACCGATGAAGAAGTAGCCGCTGCATTACAAAATGGTATTCACTACGAGTGGAATCTGCAATTTCACTTGCTCTCAATAGATAACGAAGAGTGGACAGGCTTCTGGCGGCGATACAATCTACTTCAGTTCTTCCCAAACAAAACGAATGTGGTGGTTTCTACTACTTCAACAGTAGAGACAGTGGACCGTGATGAAGTGAAGATGTATTATCCTGGCCTTGAGGACATCATTGATCAGTTATTAGATCACAATATCTCTTTCAGCCATGAAGGAGACGTGGATTTAACAGACGATGATGGAATCGTGATTGCAAGCGCTCAGATGATTCTTAGTGAACTGAAAATCGCTATCGATCCGGTTGACGAACAATCTAGTGAAACATTCATCAGCTATGGTTATCATGTAATAGCCGCTTCTGACTTCAATATTAACAACATAATAAATTCATAATATGAGACTATTTCTTTCTGACACATTCTATGAAGCGGTTCTCTCGCTGCCGAAGAAGATACAAAGCAAAGTGATAGCATTTCAAAAGAAGTTCCGTGAGAACAACGCTTCTAACGGCATTCATCTGGAACCTATTGCTCAGTTTAAGGACAATGCATTGCGCTCAGCCCGAGTGGATGATAATTATCGTGCCATCATTGGTGTACTGGGTAATAATACTTACCATTTACTTTACGTAGGTACACACGAAGATGCCTATAACTGGGGCATGAGAAAACGCTTTGCTTGGAATGAGCATACGCAATCATGTCAGTTGATTACTGTAACAGAGTCTGAAGAAGTCGTATCAAAGGCTGCTCCAGAAACAACAGAAAACGCTTTCTTTAAGGATGTAACTGACGATAAACTCCTGGCCATTGGCGTGCCTCAAGAGCTGTTGGGCAAAGTAAGAGCCATTCAGACACTCGATGATTTAGATCCATTAGACGATATGTTACCGAATGATGCATATGAGAACATCTTCAATCTGATGGATGGCGAGAACATAGATGACATCATAGCAGGCATTGAGTCTGGACGTGCCAAAGCTAATGAGGATGAATTACTTAGTGACAACAATAAACGTCGGTTTGTAGAACTGACGGATGACGATGAGTTGCAACGTATCATAGATAAGGATATGGATGTATGGCAACTATTCCTTCACCCTTCACAGCGTAAATTGGTCAATGCTGATTATAAGGGAACGATGAAGGTAAGTGGTGGTGCTGGAACAGGTAAGACTGTGGCAGCCTTACACCGCATGAAGTACCTTACATCCAATCCCAATGCCAATGTGCTGTTCACTACTTATACACGCACACTCAAGGAAAACTTGGATGGTCTGGTTCAGAAGATGGATATTAATAGAGGGCGCTATGTTTTGAATAACATCGATCAAATTCTGATTGAATGCGCTCGCCAATACCATATTAAAGATGGCTTTAAGATTTTGGACTACACGGGAGACGAAGAGTCTTTGAAGCTGTGGCGAGAGGTTCTTGAAACAGAAGTAACTGAGTTTGATGAACATTTCCTTTATGATGAATACATTGATGTAATAGTCTATTTTGGAAATGCAGACGCGCATAGTTACATGATGCAGCAACGTGTTGGTCGTACCAAAGCTTTAAGCCGCAAACAGCGTATGGAGATCTGGAAGCTTGTTGAAAAATATGTGGCGTTGAAACAGGAACGAAGATATATCGATCGCTTAGAGTTGTTCAATGAGACCACCAATTATCTTAATGAACACAATGTTCGTCCATTTACTAATGTAATTGCTGACGAGTTCCAAGATTTCTCTAATCCGGAACTGAAGTTTCTGCGCGCTTTGGTAGCGGAAGGGCGTAACGACCTGTTCTTAACAGGAGATCCGATGCAACGTATTTACAGCGGACGAAAAATCAACTTTAGTACTGCTGGTATTAATGTACGTGGTGTACGTAGTCGCCGGTTGAAAATCAATTATCGTACAACTGAGCCAATTAAGCGCGTAGCTGTATCTATCATTAAAGGTCAAACTTACGATGATATGGATGGTGGTACCGAGTCAACAAAAGGCTATGTATCTTTGATTCACGGTGGAGAAAAGCCACAGTACGTCATGGTGTCAAATGCTGCTGAGGAAGTTACTCAAGTGGCAGAATGGATTGAAGCCTGTAAAAACAGCGGCATCTCTTTGAAGGATATATGTATTGCTGCCCCCAGTATGGGATTGATGAAAGAGCTACAGACTCGTCTCCATACGGATGGTACAGCTTATAAGGTACTCAAAGGTACCAGTAAACAAGGAGCTAGTGATGGTGTATCTTTGTGTACTTTCCATTCCCTCAAAGGTCTTGAATTTAAGGCGGTCATCTTAATGGGTGTAAATGAGCGCAATGTTCCATCGAAAGCCACAGAGGCATATCCTTTCAATGGTATGGATGCATTGGAAAAGAAGGAGTATCTCTCAAGCAAGCGGTCGCTATTGTATGTAGCGATAACTCGTGCTAGAGGATTGGTGTACATGGTTGGTTATGGTGAGCCTTGTGGACTTGTAGCTGATTTGATAAAAAAATTATTATAGCCAGTAAACTACATATAATGTAACTGTACAAAGATAGTTAGATTTAGTAGGTGTGATAATAATATCAACCTACTAAACTAACTATGATATGAATAATTTGTTTTATTGACCAATCGGAAAGAAAGGAGTAACAATAAAAAGCTATTGCTTATTTTCTCCAAAGACTATTCCGTTTTCCTTTGGGGCTCTACTCCTATTTCTTCCATCAAGCACTGATGCTGTTCTTTCACCGCCCGATACATGGAATAATGTGCAAAGGATTCTTCCTTATATTTCATACTACTAACAGAAGCTGCAACAGCCCATATCATAATAACAATAACGAAAGCCACGACATATCGTAACTTAATATGATAGCCACATATAAACATCCCATTGATATTGGGTGGAATAATGGTTATTGGATTTTTCAACTCATTAATTTTTTCAAGTATCTCATTCTGCCCTTTTAGTATGCTTTCGATATTAGCCTCAATAGTCATACGGTTGAGGTTATAATCGCAAACATGACGATAAAGATATTCAAGAAGTTTGGACTTCTGTTTGAATAATTCAATGAGTTTCGGGAACCATAGCGAAAAAGGCAATGTGTCCGGCTGTTGTTTCCAGATATGCTTCTTTACCACAGACAAGGCTTCGTTCCAGCAAGTGTAGAAACTTTTAGCGACTCCATTATAAATGGTCTTTTCATCAAAGTCCACTTTTACAGATTGTTCCGATTTAGAAACAATGGCATTCTGTTTTTCAATACATTCTTTTAGCTCACTGATACTTTGACGCAAATTCGCAAGATTTGCAGCTACTACATCTTCTTTCATTATCTTCTACGTTTTGAGGTTTTATAAAAAGGTTCATTTCTTTGGTTATCCTTGTTTTTATCATCCCGCCAGCACTGTTCGTTATTGGTTCCTCCGCCTCCACTGGGAATTATGGCTTGATGGGGTTGAATAATCAGTTCCGCTGCCACATTACCCAATGTAGCACAAAGACTGTTAAAACTCAAATCACGGTCAAGTTTAGAACCAGCCATGCTATACTCATCCTGACAGAAGGATATACCACAAATTTTATCCGAGTTCTCAGCGTGATTAAAACGCATATCTATACCCAAACCTTTGAGAATACTAAAAAAGCTATTCCAAGAACGGGAATTTGCTCGTGCGTCAAGCACAGAGGAACGAAGATTATACTTCCGTAGTTGATGAGGACGCAAACGACTCTTATTTCTGGCTTTACTATTTTTAGGGGCAAAGTAAAGTCCATACTCTTTAGTTAAAGCGCGGCAAACTTTTGCATTGCGTATTCTTTCATTGCTGTCAGAAATGAGATTGCCTTCATTGTCTATCCGATTGAATACCAAATGACAATGAGGATGTTTCGTGTCGTGATGCCGGGCTATGATATATTGAGTATTGCGAATCCCCATTTGTTCCATCCATTTCTTGGCAATCTCCACCATAAGCGCATCCCCTTCTTCATTATCAGGAAAACGGCTAATATCTTGCGAAGAGAAAGCAAGTGATACGTGTTTCACCGGACTTTTTACTTTCAGGCGCATGGATGCTTGAAGACGAAAAGAATCGGCAATCAACTTATTGCTAATGGCACATACTCCTTCGTGCGCTAAAAGTGTAGCGCATTTCTTCTTGTTCTTTTGGTCGTTGGCATAGTTTACAATACCTCCGAAATCAACTCTTGTTTTAATCTTCGCTATCATGACAGGTATTCTTTACTTGGGTGATAATTCTACTAACTTCCGAGATAATCGAAAAACACTGTTGTTTGACTGTTTCCAATCCATAGATGTGCATCTGATGAGCAATCTGATTGACGTTATTGGCGATACCGGAAAGGTCACGGATTGCCGATGCCATTTCCGGACTGATACGCCAACAGACCTGACAATCCATTGCTGCCTGATGGCAAAATTCATTGACAGACAATCCTGCCTGTTCCGCTTTGGATTGGATATAAATGTAGTCGTTCTCGGTAAACATTACCCGAAAACATTTGGTACGTTTCTGATAGCTCGCCAACTTTGGGCGGCCACCAAGTTTCTTTTCCTTTATACTCATATTGATTCTCAATATTGATAAATTGTTTTTTGAGAGTGGCAGGTCTGTCGCTTGCCCCACAGGTTTTAGTGGCACTAAAACACAAACTTGCCACTCAAAAAATCTTCCTATATTTCCCCTGCTCTATCCGGCATAGCTTGCTATCTTTAATAAAGGCTTCTATCCACTTGTTTGCCGTACTCCCATTCTCACCTAAAGCTAAAACTGTCGCATCATAATCCTTTTTAGTGAATGTTTCGGGCAACATATTATAAAGGGTATTCCTTCGTGCATAAACGCCAATTTCTTGTGAAGCGGGTTGTAATCGCTTAGACTGGTTTCCTGACAAATTCTGATAAATGAATACGGCATGATAAAGCAGGGTGTCGCAAATACTCATGGCTATGGAATAGTCAAACTCATGGCAAACCAATTGTACAGTCTCGTCAGAAGAAGATTTGTGAATCACATTATCCAAATGTCGGACAGCAGTCAACACCATCATTATACGATAAGCAATCAGTCCCATCCGTCTGACTACTCCTTGCATCTTATTATCCACTTCGTCACAACACTCTTCATTCACACGGCTGAGATATTCAATAAAGTGTTCCTGTAAATCGGAGGGAAGGGAGAATGAATAATTTCCCTGTCGTACAAATTCCTCATGCAGATGGCAGAATTTATCTCCCAATAGTTTGAACATTCCATTTTTGGATTGAGAAATGTCGCTTGTGGCAAACACATTTCTTATGCCTCGCTTGAAGCGGATGATATAGAAACAAAAGCGACTCATCAATCCGTTCTCCGCATCAGGTATCAATCTTCTTACCTGTTCGGGAGTTCCAGCCAAAGCTACAGAAACTCTCGGATTAGCTACTTCACAATACTCCCTATCTTTGCGACGGCTCAAACTGACCAACTCATGATGGAATGCCTTCCGCAACACATCGGAATAATTACCATAGTCCGACTTCAAAGTCTGGCTTAACGTGTCGCCCTCCGATTCAAACAACAGCCCAATTCCGTCATTATCTCCCAATATCTTCAAGAAAGAGCTTGCGCTGCTATTGGCTGGAATGACAAGCATACGCATGGGCGGTTCGACCGGCATAGTCATTCCACTATCTTTCTTACCTTTGATATAAGCATTCATCGCTTCCTTGTATTCCTGTTCCAATCGTTTTGAAAGTTCATGCAAATGGCGGTTGATAGGAGCTACAAGTTCTCGGCATAAAGTCAATGCTCCTTTTCCCATACCTGCATCTGCCACAACGAACAGATATAGATTCGGATAAACAATACGTTCATCGTACACACCACAAACATTATGAAAGCATACCGACAAACACACAATAGCCCCAATCAGTATCGTATCACGGTCATCTACCGAAATGGAATTATTGACAACCTCATTTAGAAAAGGAGGAAGATGCTCAAACACACATTCAGGAAATACAGGAAGTTCTTCTTCTGATTTTATCCATTTACCCGTTTTACCATTTTGGATATTTGGCAAAATGGATAAACGCTCTTTACTGAACGGAGCCAATGAGATTCCAGCTTGATTTACCAAATGGAAGAAAGAACGGATAGTAATGCCTTGCCCTTTGGAGTGCAGACAATACGTATATTGTTTATCCGTTTCTTCCCTTTGATAGGTAGGGTAAAACCTGCTGATACGGTGATAATACTCCCGTCCGTTCTCTCCCAATCCATCCACAAGCGCAAAGCCCAACTCCACCCAATCTTTATAATGAGGGGCTATATCAATGGCACACTGTTCTATCTCCCGAACAACACTTTCCACATCATCCTCCACCTTATTATATATAGGGGCAATACTTGGTGTATGTGCCTGTTGTATTTCAGAAGGGACATTCTCCCAATCTTGGGCGGAAAATATTTTCTTCGACATCATCTTTGTATTTAGGGTTAATATATGCTTGTGGGTCGTGGGGTAAAAAGCATGAACGAGCCACATCACTTCCGGACATATCTACCAATGGCAAGCCTGTTGCTTTGATACAGTTGGTAACAGCCTTAAAGTACCGGGAATGTTCCCAGCCTTTCAAGTCAACGGGTATTATCCATTTTAATCCATTACCGGATGGACTGACAAATAACAGTTCCGTATCAAAATACTCATGGTTGAGCAGTTGCTGTTTTAACTCCCCTATGTTATCCACATGATCGAAATCTAAACACATCAGTCCTGAGTGCATAATCAGTTCCTTCTCATTACGCTTGCGGAATAATCCCGAAAAAGTACAATAGTCAAAATGAGTGGCTTTATATCTTTTGGCTTCGGGAGAAGATAGCATCAAACGCAGGGCTTCGGTTTGTGGTTGGGCATAATGCCCTATGATATAACGATACATATCCACAATGCCTACCGCCCTTATCGGTTCGATGTTTTGAATAGGCTTGCGAAAGAACGAAAAGCAATAGTCTGTCGTTTCCATCATCTGATAATCTTTTTAGATTCGACAAATCGTCTGGCTTCTTCCATTAAGTCATCCTGTGTCTTATGCGATTTATTCTTCAACCAATCATCAATTTCCGATTGCAAGAAAGCTAATGCCTTATTTATTTTATGTACGGGAATCTGTTTGGTTGATACCCATCCATAAACCGTTTGCTTGGCTGGATGCGATGGTAGATAAGCACAAAGCTCGTCTATATCCATCCACTTGGGTGAATTACTTGCCTGCTTATGTTGCAAGGCATTTACTTTGGATTGCAGTGCTTCTACAGACTCAATCAGGTAGGACAATGCATTCGGCATTTCCTCCAATGAATTTACTTTATAAGCCATTTTTTTCTTCGTATTAAAGTTGATGCCGCAAAAGTATAGGGATGCTTATAGGTGCTAAATAGGTGCTTGGCCACCACCAATCAACCGCTCATTTACCACTGACAGATTTAAGTTTCATTAATACGAGAATTTATTGGAAGCCATAATAAAAGGAGAATAAACCACTATTGGGACTAACACATTCCTTACCGAAAGCCTCAATACTACAAAATACCCCTCAAAAAGCCGATGCTTCATGAAGGGTAAACGGTGGTAAATACATGATAGGTATCACATAAGTCGTTGGTGCTCAGAGGTGGGAGCCTCCACCACAACCTATAAATCCAAATTGTCTATATGCAGTGTATTGGCGGCTTTCTCTTTTTGTTCGTTTACAATATGCGTATAAATCTGCGTGGTTTTGACGTTAGTATGTCCCATCAAAGACTTGATGGTATATATGTCAACTCCATTTTCCAGCAACAGCGAAGCGTAGCTATGGCGGCCACAATGGAAGGTGATGTGCTTCTTGATACCGGATGCTTCTATCCAGACTTTCAACGGGCGAGAAATCCAAGAGGCATCAGTCAACCCTTCAAAAACAAGTGTTTCATCATCGTTTGGACGTACGCCGCATAGTTGAAGTGCTTGTTGAATGACAGGCTTGTAATCGGGCCTTTTTGTCTTTTGCTGAATTACGACTGCCTGCCATGTGCCCTTGCTTGTTTGCTGAATTTGTTTCCATTTCAAAGTTTGAATATCACTATGCCGCAATCCAGTGAGAATAGAGAACAAGAACGCACGTTTCAAAACATCATCCTTGCACGGCGTATCAACCAACATTTGCACTTCATTCATGGTAAGCGCAACACGAGGTTTCTCAATGTTTGTTATTCCCTTTACTTTCGCGCTTATATCAACGGTCAGATATTCATCAATGAACGCCTGTTTCAATCCGGCTTTGAGTATAGAGAAATAAGTCGATGCCGTGTTTTGTGAGATAGTACCTTTCTTATTTCCTCCCATTGGAGCACGGAGAAGGAACATCTTAATATCTTCAAGCAGTTTAACGGAAATCGCCTTGAATGGAATTGGTTGTCCTTGTGAATACATTTTCAATAATTCACCTACACGCCTCCAGTTGACTATAATCGAATCGGAACTGTTGGGATGACGTGTGCTTATAATACGATTGAAATACTTGATAAAATCCTGTTCGCTCCGCTCATTCTGTGCAGCGATTTCGTTTTCCTTATCAGTGTAAAGGATGGCACTATCGTATTCGTGTTGGCGTAACTTCCGCACATTGTCGGCATAGATACAAGCCTCTTGGTCTATCGTTGAACGACATTGGATAATTCCATTCAAATCACGTTTAGGCTTATAGTTGAATGTTCCATCCGGTAAGATACGTGCTATGGACGATTTGTCCCAAATGGGTGTGGATATAGTCCGGTTAATGGATTCCACCACACGGCTTGCACGCGTTGAACCTCGTTTATACACTGGGTACGACTCTATAATCAGATACCACTCTTCTTTGTAGCTCGACCTTCTGAGCTTGACGGTCACTTTGGTATTAGGTAATGCTTTCTTCATAACGACTTATATAATTTATCAATTT
>ENA-UEPQ01000778-UEPQ01000778.1-human-gut-metagenome-genome-assembly--contig:-NODE-778-length-14956-cov-24.944015_pt1 | contig 14956 bp, 9 predicted proteins | sample MGYA00242903_ERZ507922 | MGnify/ENA primary metagenome ERZ507922 (study PRJEB26167, sample SAMN06115483) | human gut metagenome | host: Homo sapiens | place: China:Sichuan | collected 2014-10-16... | reverse complement strand
AGAGGCAAATGAAAGCTGAAAACTTATATTGAATAATAATAGAGGATCAAAGAGCAATAAAATCAAAGCAATGATACTCAATAAATGTTGAGCTGTAGATTTTTCTTCAAGATATAGAGCGATAATGCTAAGTAGCCCCATTATGCTAGCACGTATGACAGGTATACTAGCACCACATAGAATAGTATAAAAAATAATGAGGATTAATAATAAGATTAAATTAAAGAAGCGAGGCAGATGTAAAAACTTGCCTAAAGATAATAAAAATAGGGAAATCAAGCTGATATGAGAACCTGATACAGAAAGAATATGAATAATTCCAGTGATGGAATAAGCTTCTAAGATATCTTTTTCGATATTATTATAGCCACCAAATAACATAGCAAAAATCATATTAGCATCATTTTCAGGCATTACTTGATACATAGATTGTAAAAAAGATTGCTCGATTTGATAGCAAAATTCTTGAAGCGAGAATTTATCAGATGTATTTAATATTTTTAAATTTTGTTTACCAATGGAAAAAGTAGCATAGATACCTTCTTCTTGGGCAGAAAGCTCACGGTCAATTAAATTAGGATTGTGATAATTTTGGATTAAGCGGATAGTACCTGTGGCAGAAATCGTATCTAATATCTTGAAAGATGTAAAGCGCGCTAAATCTGATGAAACTATCACTGAGCAAATTAAACGTATTAACGAAATTTTTTTGTTCATTCAAGAAAAATGGCAAGTAGATCTTTCTGAGGATATGCTTTCTATTGAAAAAGACTTTCTACGTGGTATCTATGATACTGTAGGCTATACTAAAGAGCAAATAGAAAAGAAAGCACTAATTCATCCTTCCTCTGGATATCGTATGAGTAATCTTTTTACTGGCTCAAACAGAGATCTTTCAATTGATGAGGAAATGAGACGTGATATATTGACAGCTGATAGTATTGACTTGATGGTTTCATTTATTCTATTTACAGGCTTACGCCTTATTATTGAACAACTACAAGAATTCGTAAAACGAGGTGGTCATTTACGAATAATCACTACTACCTATATGGGAAATAGTGACCCTAAAGCATTAAAAAGATTATTAGATTTAAAGCAATTTGGGAATGTAGAGATTAAAGTATCCTACACATCAAGCCAAGAACGTTTACATGCAAAAGCTTATCTATTTAATCGAACTAATGGCTTAAATACAGCATTTATAGGCTCTTCCAATCTTTCAAAATCGGCTTTTACAAAAGGATTAGAATGGAATATTAGAGTTACTTCTGTAGAAAATAAACATATTATAGAGAAAGCTCAAGCTTCATTTGAATCATATTGGAATGATGAAAACTTTGAGTCTATAGAAAATGAAGAAGACTTAAGAAAATTTGAAAAAGCTATTTCACAAGAACGTAATAAAAAAGTATCTTCAAATGAAAATACAGATTCTATTGTTGTCCGTTTTGAACGAAAAACTCATCAAATAAAAGTTTTAGAACAATTAAATTATGAACGTGTAGTATTAAATAGTTATCGTAACCTTATTATCGCAGCAACTGGTACTGGAAAAACAGCTATTAGTGCATTCGATTATAAAGATTTTAATAAAACATTTCGAAAGAAGCATCAACGTAATGCCCGTTTATTATTTGTAGTGCATCGCGAACAGATATTAAAACAAGCTCGTTCTACATTTCGCTCGGTCATGGCAGATGGCAATTTTGGTGAAATTTGGACCGGCAATTTGCACCCATCTACAGAAGGAAATTTAGAGCATCTATTTGTTACAGTTCAAACATTTTCTTCACGAATAGAAGTGTTTAAAAGCCTTGGAAAGAAATTTTATGATTACATAGTAATAGATGAGGTACACCATGCAACAGCTGATACATATCGGAAAGTCTTTGAAATCTTTACACCGGAAATTTTAATTGGTTTAACAGCAACCCCCGAACGAATGGATGGACAAATGATAAAACCAGATTTTAATAATCGCTTTGCTGCAGAGATTCGTCTATATGATGCACTAAATCAACAGCTATTATGTCCATTCCAATATTTTTGTGTGACAGATAATTCTGTAAACCTAGCAAATATTACTTTTTACAGTGGGAAATATGATATAACAGAATTAAGCAATATTCTAATTAATAATGAACGTATTGAGGTTATAGATAATGCATTAAATCGTTATATTACAAATCCACATGAAGTAAAAGCAGTTTGTTTTTGTGCCACCATTAAACATGCCAATTTCATGGCAAAAATGTTAGGTCGTAAATATAAAGCTGCAGCTATGACCTCTGAAAACACAGGGAAGCACAGAGAAATTATGTCACAGTTTAGCCGTGGTGATATTAACTATTTATGTGTAGTTGATATAATGAATGAAGGCTATGATGTTCCTGAGATTGATACTGTACTCTTTTTGAGACCTACCGAAAGTTTAACAATCTTTTTACAACAATTAGGACGTGGACTTCGAATAGCAGATGGAAAAACAGAATTAACAGTACTTGATTTTATTGCACAAGCAAATAAACAATACGATTATGAAAGCCGCTTCAGAGCCCTTACTGGGGGTAGTAGAAAAAGCACAGAAGAAGGTATTAGAAATGGATTTTCTTTTTTACCACGAGGATGTAGTATCGAGATGGAAAAAGTTGCACGAGAACGAATTTTAGAAACTGTAAAAAACTCTATTTTCAATTTGAAACGGCTTCGCAGAGATATTCAAAGTTTCGAAGATAATTCTGGAAAAATATTGACTATTTCAAATTTCTTAGATTATTATGATTTAGAGGCTTATGCTTTATACAACAAGAGTGATAATTGCTGGAATGCATTAAAACGTTCAGTGAATATTTTGCAAGATAATCCAAGTGATTTACAACTAGAAGTTGAAAAATATATTAGACAATTTATCCATATTAATGATAAAGATTTTATACAAGCTATTAAAGGTGTAATTAAAAATGATTTCAATATATACGATATCAAAAATCTGCCAAACCATTATATAACAATGTTCTATTACAACCTATTCTTTAATAAACTTGAAAAAGTTAATAAAGAGATGGGAACTACATTTCAAACGATGGAGGAAGCTATTAATGCACTAAAAGGTATGAAATCATTACAACAAGAATTACTAGAACTATTAGATTTTACTGAGCGCAATATTAATAGAATAACAAAACCGTTATGTGATGATTTAGATTTTAAATTATATGGTCTGTATTCTCGCGATGAAATTAATATTATAGCAGATGGGGATGTTGCAAGAGGAAATATTACAGGATTATTTAATGATAAAAAAGGACGTAACATTCAGTATTTATTTTGCACTATTAATAAAAGCGATAAAGAGTATTCAGCAGAGACTATGTATGAAGATTATGCTATTGATTCACATACATTTCATTGGCAAACTCAGAATAATACAAGGGCTAATTCTACTACAGGAAGGTTATATACGGAACAATCCACAAATGGTTGGAGATTCTTGCTTTTTGTCCGTGAGACAAAAACTAATAGTTATGGCTTTACAAATCCTTACCACTGTTTAGGATTTATTGATTTCATTGATGCAAAAGGAGAATGTCCTATGACAATTAACTGGAAAATGAGAGAACCGATTCCTGCTTCAATTCTTGAAGTAGCAACAGCAATCTGATAAAATAGTATGTTACTTGTACCATCGGTTTACGCGACTTGTATCGATAGCTAACGCGACTATTCACGTAAGCCAACGCGATTAGTCACGTTAGCTCACGTGAATAGTCGCGTTTTTTAGTACATATACCATATATAAAAAGTCCCACGGAAAAAATAGAAGAGCTATTAAAAGAAAGACAAATTCAAGAGAGAAAAAATATCATCTTACATATTATAAAGTGTAATCGTACACCTTATAACATGTAAAATGATTGGTAAAAGTTATTTCTTACACAAATCCTTATAATCACAATACAAACATTTTTCCGGTATTTCGGTCTGGCGAAAAGGAATATCCGGATGGAAGATTTCTTCCAACAGTTCTTTTAATCTTCCTCTGAATTCTTCTTCATGTTGTGCAAAGTCGGTTACTTCTTCTTTGCTCTTACGCGGTTCTCCCATACGTACTATCGGAGAATAATCGGCAGAAGCAGCACGGTGTATATAGAGCAGAGCCGGCGCCACCTTACGGGAATCGTTCTTTTCACGCAACTGCTTACAAATGAGTGAAGCATAAAGAAAGGTTTGGAAGATGTAGTTAGAACGTTTCTTGTCGGGTATAAAAAGTGACTCCACATTGGCAGGAATATCTGCATCTCCTCCTGTCTTGTAATCCACAATACGTAAGACACTATCTTTCGCATCCATACGGTCGATAATTCCTCCAATACGCGAACGAATTATTCCTTTTGGAGTCTGTATTTCGGTAGGCTCGAAGACCGGATATTCCGATGCTACAAAAGTAAATGGAGCATGGCGCAGGTCGTTTCGCAACAACTGGCGAATGTATTTTACGATAACGGCAGAATTAATGAGCTGTACTCCGTTGTATTCTGGCTTTTCATCGGGTTTTACATGGAAGAAAAGGCGCTTAAACGCATCATCTACATAATTCTGCACACGGATTTCATCTTTCAGCAGAGCCTCGATAGTATCTTTGTTTATCACCTTTCCGTGCGTAGTCAAATCTTTGTAAATATGCTCTGCCGCATCGTGGAAAATGGTCCCAAACGTAGCTGAATCGATTTCACCGGTTACTTCTTCGGGCAAAGAGAGTTTGGCTACGGCACGATAATAAAACTTTAGTGGACAATCCAAATAGTAATTCAAAGCAGAAGGAGAAAGTACGGCCTTGGGATTGACCCGAACATCGAACAAACTCTGCATACGTTTCATGACTTCCGGCGTCTTTTCTACCACAATAGGCTGAGAACCTTGAGGCGACTGTGCTGCTTCCAGATGGGCACGTTTTACGGTATACCCCCACTCGATAAGGAACTGGAGCATGAAACGCGACAATTCTCCGCGGTTAATGCCATCGGTAGCAGTATTATACATCATGGTTACTTTTTCGGCACGCTGTATCATACGATAGAAATAGTAAGCATAAACCGCAATCTTGTGTTCGATGGTAGTCATACCAAAGGCTTTTCTCAAGTTGTAGGGAATGAAAGACGAATCGCCTCCTGATTTTGGAAGCTGTCCTTCGTTGACAGAAAGCAATACCAGATGACGAAAATCGAGGTTACGGGTTTCCAATACCCCCATTACCTGCATACCGATAGCCGGTTCGCCATGGAAAGGAATGCTGGCCGTAGCCAATACACGAGTAAGCAAACGTTTTAGTGTAGGAAGTTGAACGGTTAGTTCACCACTTTCTACTAAGGTATGGAAACGATTGACCAACGTGTAAGCTTTGAACAATGATTCGCGATACAACTGATCGAAAGCCTCTCCTGCCCCACTTCCCTGCTTGTTGTATAATGCCGCCACTTGTTTCAAGGCTTCTCCCAAAAGTGAGCATAAACCCAAGTTGGTTGTCTGAGGTTCGAACAGCAGTTCCAATACTGCATCTTTCTTCAGCTCCGAAGGAAGCGGATAAAAACGATTGTCATGAATCAAAGTCTTTTCAAGTTCCTCTGCCATAGCAGACAATTGCCGGGTATACGAGTGGCGCAACAGACTGAGGACTTCGGCAAAACGGTATCTGCCATTGGTTGCATTGTATCCTGCCACATGAAGCTCCATCAGCGAATTGATGAAACTATATACCGGAGTCTGCGACAAAGGAAACCCCATCGTAATGTTGATGTGATGAATATTGTCTGGCAAAGCATGCAGCACAGGCTGCAACAAGGCTTCGTTGCACAATACTACAGCAGTTTCTTTTTCCTGTTCGGTAAGATTTTCCCGAATCCACTGAGGCAGATAACGTACCTGACCATTCTCTGTAGGCGACTCGATGAAAGTTACCTCTTTAGGATGATTCAGATGGTCGAAGAAGGAAGCCGGCAACTCTGAAGGAAAATCACGAAGATTGCGACGGATAAATTCTCCTGCTTCATGCGGAGTCTTATTCAAATAGAATACATCGTAATCCCAGTAGAACCAAGCTTTTCCTGCAGCATTCAACTTTTCGAACAGACGGTGCTCTACTTTGTTCAAGACGTTGAATCCCACAAATACATATTTTTTGTAAGAAAGCTGTTCAATGTCTAATTCATCGATTACACGACGATAGAGCATTCCTTCGTATGCCAATTTCTGACCGGCCAACAATGCCCTATACTGCGTATAGATATCGCCCAGCACATCCCAAAGGGAAATAAAGCGTTGTTTAAGCTCCGTTACCTGATTAATAGAGAAATTCTTGAAGAACTGACTGATGGCTTCTTTCTGTCCTTCTTCAAGGAAATCGTAATCATCCATCAAAGCATTCAGATCTTTCAGGTTACTGAACAGGGCTTTCGTGTCCACCAGGTTCTTGTCGGCATCATCGAAATCGCCAATCAGCATTTCTCCCCAGAAATAAAATTCGTCCAGCGTTTCCTTGCTACCCGTCACCTCTCGGAAGATTTTATATAAATCGCATACCAGCTTTACCGGATCACCCACGGTCCAGTCGGACGACTGGCGGAAAAGTTCGCTGATGCTGACATAAGAAGGCGACCAAAGAGGACGGTCGGCTTCCTTGGCCAGATATTCGTCAAAGAACAATCCGGCACGCTTATTGGGAAAGACCACGGCTACATCTGTAAAATCACCACCGGTCTTCTGATATAAATCGTGTGCTACTTGCTGTAAAAAAGTTTCCATACGCATTCCGTTTCTTTTTATACTTTTCTTTATCAGATGGCTTCCAGTTCGTTGGCAAATACATACCATAAATAGCCTTCCACATGGGTATATCCCATAGAAATAAGCAAGTCCATATATTCGCGCACCTGACGATTGTAAATATCTTTTTTCTTACCAAACTTAAAATCAACGACTACAACCTTGTCTTTCTTCATCATGACACGGTCGGGACGTCGGGTCTGTACCTTTCCGTCAGCATCAGTATAGATGATAGCACATTCGTTGTATAGTCTCCATTCACCGTTATACCACTCTTTGACGCGCGGATTATGCAAAGCCCATGCAGCCAACTTACGGATTTGCTCTTCCTGTTCTGTCGATTCGATAATGCCTTCGAAACGAAGTCGTTCAATGGCTTGGGGAAGATCACTCTCCTGCCCGATAGAAGCAAAAAGGTGATGCAACAATTGTCCTTGACGAATGTAACGGCTTTCCTTGTCTTCTTCTTCATCGCCTCGTATAAAATCGGCTGAACGGTTGGATTGTTTGAACTCCACTTCTGTTTCCAAAGATTCGATGATGACAGAAAGGGCTTCGGCTTCGGTAGTCAGGCGGTTGGTAGACGTAATCTTTTTCTTCGAAGTATCCGACAGGCAGAGTGTACCATATTCGTAGATTTCCTCTCCTTCTATGGAAGAATCGTTCTCTTCTTCTCCGGCAGATGTAGCAGAAGAGGAAAAAAGCGATACCTGAGGCAATGCTTCGGAAAGAAGTCCGGATACCGTTCCACGCTGATTGGCTTTTCCCCAAATGATAAGGTTTTTACAAGCACGTGTAAATGCTACGTAAAGCAGATTCAGGTTGTCTACCCAAAGCTGCAAACGTTCTTCCCGGTAACTGTTCCGGTAAATGGATTCTGCCATATTTGCCGAATAGTTTACCGGAACAAGATCGAGTTCGTTGAAGGGAGGAAGATCGGTTTCATCACCTGTACCGGCTACCGAACACCAGATAAGATGATTGTTGGTTTCGTTCTCCATCTTCCAGTCACAGAATGGAATCAGTACCGTATGATATTCCAATCCCTTTGATTTGTGGATAGAAAGAATACGGATACCATCAATTTCTCCGGAAGGAATGGTCTTCTCATGCAATTTTTCATCCCAATGCACAATAAATGCTGTCAGTTCAGATGAATTGTTCTGCAGATAATCGGTTACCGCATCGTAGAAAGCACAGAGATAAGCTCCCTGGTCTTTTATCTCTTGCAAATTGAAAAGGAGGAAGAGTTTCTCCAGCAGTTCATAAAGAGGCATAAGTCGTAACACAGCGATTTGCAACATAAATCCTGCCGGAAGATAATCTTCAATCCGGTTAAGTAGGACAGTATTCAGGTCGACTGATTTATGCAATACTTCCTGCTGATAGGATACCGCCAGACGCGCTTGAGCAATACGGTCGTCGGGAGTAATGAGATAGCGCAAGGCATCAATCATTATGCATACAGCAAGTGAGGCATCCAGACGAAAGGCTTCGTCGGATACAATACGATACGGAGTATATTTATCAAAATAATCGGCTACAGCTGGAATAGCTTTGTTCTTTCGCACCAGAATGGCAATATCGTTTACTTGCACCCCTTGTCCTACCAATGTGTCCACTTCACGGGCCAGTTCTTCCAACATACGGTCTGTATAAGGATGCTCCTTGCTATCAGCCAGGAAACTGATTTTGATGTATCCTTCTTCGGTTTTCTTGGCAGTTTGCTGGCAGACATCGCTATACGCATTCATCAGTTGGGTACAAGGCTCTCCCGATTCTTCCTCATAGCGGTCGTTCAGCACCTGGCAGGCTGCTGTAAATAATTCGTTATTAAAGCGGATGATGTTGGCTTCGCTACGCCAATTGGTAGCAAGTGTACATTCCTGGGTACGAAAAGCCGGGTCTTTATCCAGATTCGCCAAGATACGCCAGTCACCGCTTCGCCAACGATAAATACTCTGTTTGATATCGCCTACAATCAAACTCCCCTCCTTCTTCGACAAACTTTCCTGTAAAAGCAGACGGAAGTTTTCCCATTGCATACGTGAAGTATCCTGAAACTCATCAATCATCACCGTATCGATAGTGGTTCCTATTTTTTCGTATACAAACGAAGCATCTCCTTCCCGAATCAGGCTATGCAACAGATTGTTGGTATCCGAGAGCAAAAAACGATTGTGTTCCTGATTCTGCAAGCGTACTTCATCGTCGATATGAGCCAGCAGACGAAGATTATTGAGATGGCGGAGCGAAAGATCACAGGAATTGACTATCAGATTGTTTCGTACACGGAACTTTTCCGCTTCCCCCAATAAGGGAATCAGTTCATTGGCGGCAAGTGAACGGATAGTATCCCGATAAGAAGATGTTTTGGTTGTCCAGTTATCCTCACCTTCAAGACATTTTTCTACCGTAGCATTGCGAATATCATTCGCCAGATATCCGTTCGAAAGCTTGTTAAAGTAACTTCCTATCCCTCTCGAACCATTCTTCAGATCGGCCGGACTCAGGCCGTTTGCTTCCAGCAAACCAATGAACTGTTCGCTGAATCCTTTCATCTGTTCTAATGCCTCTTCGCGAAGGTCCTGTAACTGCTTGCGGTAATGAGGAATGAACTGAGGGTCGGCCAATTTTTTACGGAGTCCTTTTCCTTTCTCCAGGTATTCTTCATCGAAGATATTTCGACCAAAGTTCTTAATTTCTCCCGATACATTCCAGCGCTTGTCATCGGCTATTCGCTCTTCAATATACTCTAAAAGCCAATACAATACCGGTGAACGGCGATCCAACTTTTCGATAAGGGTATCTACCGCATCACTCAGCACTTCCGCATTATTCAGTTCTACCGAAAGATTGGCACCCAACTCCAGTTCGCGAGCCAGATTACGCATAACCGACTGAAAAAAAGAGTCGATGGTTTCGATACGGAAGCGACTATAATCGTGAATAATATAATGCAAGGCTTCATCTGCCGCCTGTCTCACTTCAGCTTCAGTCTTCGAAGTACGGCGAACGATTTCCTGCAAATAATTATCCGAACCTTTGTCTTTTGTAGCAATACCGTACAGCTGACTTAAAATACGGTCTTTCATTTCCGTAGTAGCTTTGTTGGTAAAGGTTACGGCCAATATTTTGCGATACGCGTGAGGATCTTGTATAAGTTGGATAATGAATTGTATAGCCAGCGTAAAGGTCTTTCCAGAACCTGCCGAGGCCTTATAAACTAATAATCGGGGATCTTGCTCCATATCTTTCTGTGTAAATTAGCTGAACACAAAGATAAGAAACCTTCGGGAATATATACAGACTTCCCTTCAAACAATTAGCAGAATAAGTGCAGCAAGAAGTAGTATGACCAGTAAAATAGCACCGAGAAAAATCAATGTAAAACGGAAGAAATGCTTCCTCTCTGCAGACTTCCGGATTTGAGTCTGATGTATAATTTCCGATAAATCTTCGGAAGTGATATCAGGTAAAGGTGAGGCTTCTTTTACCGACAACAGACGCTGGTGTGTGGCATGCAAGCGCTCCTTGCTTACCTTACGGAGTTCACGGTTTTCTTTGTCCCGACGAAGCATATCATTGATACAGCCTAAGGTTCCCATTGTAAAAAGAGTGTAAGGTTATTTCTTAAAGATAAGCAATAAATAAAGGCACTCCAAACTACAGTCGTTAAAATATCTTGGCCTGTAATCACAGCTATACTTCTTCGGGGCTTATCAAAACCTGTATATAGCCCAAAAGAATATTACTTTTCGAGCATGTGCAATGCTTTACAAAGCTGATCAGGACACGAAGTAGGGCGACCTCCGCAACGGATTCCCTCCAGACGACTGATCACTGCTTCTACCGGCATTCCTTTTACCAAAGCACTGATGCCTTGCAGATTGCCATTACATCCTCCAATGAAATGTACCTCCTGCACTATACCATTCTCTACTTCTACTTCGATCAGTTTACTGCATGTACCTTGTGTAGTATAATTAATTTTCATATCAATCAAAATAAAGAGTATAAAATAAAAGGAACTGTAGCAAAACAAAAGCAGCAAGTCACTTGTCCTGATACAGTTCCTTCTTTGTCTTATTATCGTTCAGACACGGAAGAATTATTCTTCTTCCGGTTTCATATTTGTATATACAGTCTGTACGTCATCGAACTCTTCCAGACGTTCAATCATCTTGTCGATAGTTTCACGCTGTTCCGGAGTTACTTCTTTCAAATCGTTTGGTATATATGTAAAGTCACCACCTACATCTTCAAATCCACATTCTTCCAAATGTTTCTGAATAGCAGCATAACTCTTAGGATCACCATAGATAGTAATTGTTCCTTCTTCCGGATCTTCATCAAACTCATCTTCGACATTATAGTCAATCAGGTCGAGAATCAGTTCTTCCATATCCATGCCATCCTTCTTCTTAAAGGTAAATACACATTTATGGTCGAACAAGAATGCCAATGATCCTGTAGTACCCAAGTTACCACCAAATTTATTAAATACAGAACGAACGTCTGCTACAGTACGTGTAGTATTGTCTGTCAAAGTATCTACAAATACGGCTACTCCATGAGGACCATATCCTTCGTATGTCATACCTTTATAGTCGCTCTGGTCTTTACCCATTGCGTTTTTGATAGCACGTTCGATATTATCCTTCGGCATGTTTTCACGCTTGCAAGTAGCGATTACCGAACGCAATGTCGGGTTGTTTTCCGGTTCCGGACCGCCAGCTTTTACTGCAATAGCGATTTGTTTACCCAGACGTGTAAAGGTCTTAGCCATGTGACCCCATCTTTTCAGCTTTGTAGCTTTTCTATATTCAAATGCTCTTCCCATTGGATAGTATATTTTAGTTTATTTTTTAATGAATTTTCTTGTCTTTATTCTTTTCCAGCTTTCTACATTTAAAGAAAGCCAGACAAGCGATAGTTACGCATACTAATCCACCGGCTATTGCCAGAATATTCTTCCAGGTTTCATTGGCAGAAAAATTATACAACACTCTGCCCGCCTGTATTGTCAGAAGAAAGAACAGTACAAAAGCAGCTGTATATTTCCTTTTCTCCTTGATGTGATAGTCCGGTTTGATTTCGGTATGCATAACGTTTTTCTTTTTTATCGCAAAACAGCTCCCAGCTTATTCTGCAAGTTGGCAATAAGTTTCTGCATTACCTTGTCAATCTGCTTATCATTCAAGGTTGCATTTTCATCCTGAAGCATAAAGCTTACAGCATAACTCTTCTTGCCCGCTTCCAGATTCTTGCCTTCGTATACATCGAACAATTCTACGCTCTTCAATAATTTCTTATCTGTTTCGTAAGCAATCTTTTCGATTTCGGCAAACTGTACACCTTTGTCTATCAGCAGAGCGAGGTCACGTTTTACAGCCGGGAACTTCGATATTTCGCGGAAAGAAACCGTATTGCCCTTGATAGCTTTCATCAGTTCCTTCCAGTTCAAATCGGCATAATAGACTTCGTTATCAATATCGAACGCCTTCTGAATCTTCTTGCAAACTATACCGAAAGTAGCCAGCAACTTACCGCCACGGGTATGTACTGAAATAGCTACTGAATAAATATCATCAGTCAAGTTTCCAAATACCAGTCCTCCGAAGTTTACACCCAAACGACGGAAGATATTCAGCACATGAGCCTTCAGTTCATACACAGACATGTTTTCATCGGCATGTGCCCATGAGTTGCTTACACGTTTACCGGTCATCCACAAGCCTAAGTGCAACTCTTCCGAGTAAGCAGCCAATACTTTTTCAGGATTTCTTTTCTCTTCATTGAAGTGATAGCAGTTACCGAATTCAAAGAACTTCAGGTCGGCATTCTTACGGTTGGCATTGTGCTGGATGCTTTCCAAACCACCAAAGAGCAGTGTGGCACGCATTACATTCAAGTCGTTGCTCAACGGGTTCATCAGACGAACCAGATTTTCCGGCTTGTAAGTTTCCAGCCCTTCATAATAAGCAGCAGCAGTAAGAGAGTTGTTCAGAATTTCATTGAAACCACAACCTACCAACTGTTCTGACACCAGATTCTGAAGTTTTACCGACTTGTCTACATCGCCTTTTACGCTCAGACTCGATTTTACAGAAGTAGGAATCTCTACATTATTATAACCGTAAATACGGAGAATATCTTCTACCACATCACACGGACGCTGTACATCCACACGATAAGGAGGAACAAGCAGAGACAGACCAGTTTCTGTTTCTTCTGCAATCTTCATCTCCAGGCTGGTTACGATGCTTTTTACAGTTTCCTTCGGAATTTCCTTACCAATCAGAGAGTTGATGTAAGCATATTCCAAATCTACCTTAAAGTCAGCAATCGGAGTCGGGTATACATCCTTAATTTCCGAAGCAATTTCTCCTCCGGCAAGTTCTTTCACCAGCAAAGCAGCCTCTTTCAATGCATAAATAGTACCGTTCGGATCTACACCACGTTCGAAACGGAAAGAAGAGTCAGTACTCAATCCATGACGACGCGCAGTCTTACGCACCCAAGTAGGATGGAAGTAAGCACTTTCAAGGAATACATCCTTGGTTGTTTCTGTAGTACCGGAATCCAGTCCACCAAATACACCGGCAATACACATCGGCTCTTCGGTATTGCAAATCATCAGGTCGCGTTCCGAAAGTGTACGCTCTACTTCGTCCAAAGTCACAAACTTGGTACCTTCTGCACAAGTCTTCACTACAATCTTGCCGCCTTTAATCTTGTCGGCATCGAAGCAGTGCATAGGCTGTCCGTACGCATGAAGAATGTAGTTGGTAATATCCACAATGTTGTTGATAGGACGTACACCGATAAGACGGAGCTTGTTCTGTAACCATTCAGGACTTTCCTTTACGGTTACGTTCTTGATGGATACACCTGCATAGCGCGGACATGCTTCTGCATTTTCCACTACTACATCAATATCCATGTCATGGTTATCTACCTTGAAAGCTTCTACAGACGGACGTTTCAAAGTAGCCTGATGACCATTCTGACGCAACCACGCATAAAGGTCGCGAGCTACACCATAGTGAGAACAAGCATCTGCACGGTTTGGAGTGATGTCTACTTCCAGTACATAGTCGCTCTTGATGTTATAATAGTCTTTTGCCAAAGTACCGGGAACCACGTCGTTCGGTAACACAATGATACCTTCGTGACTTGTACCAATACCAATTTCATCTTCAGCACAAATCATACCGTTCGATTCTACTCCGCGAAGCTTTGATTTTTTAATGGTAAAACATTCATCGCCATCGTAGAGCTTTGTTCCCAGCGTAGCTACTACTACTTTCTGTCCGGCAGCTACATTGGCTGCACCACACACAATCTGTACAGGTTCTCCCTGTCCCAGATTTACAGTAGTAATATGCATATGGTCGGAATTAGGATGCGGTTCGCAAGTCAGGACCTCACCTATTACGAGGCCTTCCAATCCTCCTTTTATCGATTGAACTTCTTCTACTCCACCTGTCTCCAGTCCGATGGAAGTCAGTGCGGCTGCCACTTCATCAGGTGTCAAATTAAAGTCTACATACTCTTTCAGCCAGTTATAAGAGATATTCATATATATATCATTTTTATAGTTCGCAGAATGTTGCGCAAATTTAATATAAATATTTGGGATAAAAGAGAAAGGCGAAAATTATTTGCTCATACTATTTCACCTGAAGCCGTGTTATTTCCTGTTCCGGTCTTTGCAAAGACAGATTTTCAATTTACAGCAGAATCCGATTTTCAAGAATACATATCCGCGAAAGAACTGATTGCCCGTCATCGGTTAGCCCCCACATCGGTGGCGTTTTTTTCCTTGTATGATGTCAAAGAGCGCAAATACGACCTAAAGATTACATGTTTCCTATCACTTGGACAAAAGTAAGGCCTTTACGGGAAGAATCCCAAAACAAGGCTCCGCTAATCTGTAAAAATCTGTTAAAAGGGAAAATCTTTTTCTAAAACCTTGTTTTGGCATATGCAAAAGCTACTTTTACCAACCGGATAAGGGAGTTCTGCATTTTTTTCGCTCTCCTTACCTCCCCCTCTCTCTGCTTCATAGTGTGACAAACGTGACAATTGTGACAAATGACAAATAGCTTTGAAGAGAAAAAACAAGGGT
>ENA-UEPQ01000759-UEPQ01000759.1-human-gut-metagenome-genome-assembly--contig:-NODE-759-length-15175-cov-9.232415_pt1 | contig 15175 bp, 10 predicted proteins | sample MGYA00242903_ERZ507922 | MGnify/ENA primary metagenome ERZ507922 (study PRJEB26167, sample SAMN06115483) | human gut metagenome | host: Homo sapiens | place: China:Sichuan | collected 2014-10-16... | reverse complement strand
CGCTATGGCTGGCAAGGAACTCCGTTGACAGTAGGTTTGAACCTTACATTGAAATGGAAGAACTTTACTTTGTTTGCCAATCTGAACCCCGGTTTTGGGGAAAATGACTAATTCTGGGCAAAATACCTCTCGGAGGCCCGCGGGAGCTTTGGACGGGGTACAAGAGCTGGCGCGGCGGGCGTGGGATTGTGTATAGGGCTACCCATGCTGGGAACCTTCACCACCCTTCGCCTTCATACAGAAAAAAACGGGACTGAACGCCGGACCATAAAAAAGCTCTCACAGTGAATATCTGTAAGAGCTTGATTTTGATGGTGGACCCACTAGGACTTGAACCTAGGACGGACCGGTTATGAGCCGGTGGCTCTACCAACTGAGCTATAGGTCCTCAGGGGCGTCATTCGGTCAGAACACCCTCTTCAGGAGCATCCATCTGCATGGCCCCGACAGGGCAAATACGGATGCAGCGCGCGCATACTGTACACTTTTCCTTGTCGAATGCAAGAAGGCGCGTTTTGATGTCGACGGTCAGCGCGGAGGACGGGCACAGAGCCGTGCACATGCCGCATTGCATACACTTGTCCTCATTATGCCAGATCCGCTGCGCCACGGGCGAAACCAGTACGCCCTTCTCCCGCAGGTAGCCGATCCCCTTGTCGCAGGCATCTCGTGAGCCCGACAGTTCGAGAGTCAAAAAACCTTCCTGCCGCGGCGTGATCTGGGCGGTACTGATGTTGAAATCGAGGTCAAACAGCCGGGTCAGGTTGCAGACCAACGGCGCCCCCGAAATGGTCGGGGGAAACGTCAGATGCACATTGGTACGGTAGGGCTTGGTTTCTTGGCTCATGACGCTTCCTACATCTTGTTGTCTTTCATGAGCTGCGTAGCGCGGGTCGCTTCAGGCGACTTGGGGAATTTCTTGATGAGTTCCTGCAAGCGGACCTTGGCGGCGTCCTTCTTCCCGGCCTTGATGAAGCACATCCCCTGCTTCAAGTACGCGGAAGCGGCCTTCCCGCTGGAGCCATATTTGGAGATGACCTGTTCGTAATCCAGTGCGGCGGCCGGGAAGTTCCCAAGCTGGTAATTGCACTCGCCGCGCCAGAACCACGCGTTGGAAACGAGCTTGTGCTTGCCGTACGTGTCCGTAAAATCCGAGAAGGACTTGAGGGCCTGCTTGTAGTTGCGGGCGTTGAACGACTGCACGCCGTTGTCGTAGAGAGCTTTGGCGATGTCGCCCTGAGCCTGCGTCTGCGGAGCGGCCTGCTGCGGGGCGGGAGCGGCCGCCTGCGGCTGCATGACGGGCGCGGCGGGCACGGGGGCCGCGGCGGTGGCGGCGGGCATGCCGGGCGCAGCGCCGGGAGCGCCCGGAACGGCGGCCACGGGCAGTTCCATGCCGAACTGCGTGGCGATGGCCTGCAACGCGGCCTCATGGTTGTTCACGCGCTGGGCGAGACCGGGAAGGCCGCCAGCGGCGGCCGTCGCATTGTTGAAGTCGTCGATCTGCCCTTTCACGGCGCTCATTTCCTGACGCAGGGACTGAACCTGCGCCCATGTGTCGGCCTGTGCGGGCTGCACGCCGGAAAGCTGGCTATTCAGAAGGCGGATCTGCTGCTCCTGCTGGTTCAGACGCATCTGCATGGCGTCTATCTGGCCATTGGCACAGCCGGTCAGAACGAGCGAGCCCAAAAGCAGGGGGAAGATATACGGCTTTTTCATTGTATTACCCTGAAATGAAGGATTTGGATAATAAAGATACGCCCTTTGCGGGGAGAACTCAAGTCAGTGAGCACGCCGCCAGCCAAACAGCACATAGGCCACGCCGCCGAGGACGGGAACAAACACGCACGCGACCATCCACAGCACCCGCTCGAGCGGCGTTTCAAAGGTATGGTTGAAGGCGTGCCAGATGCCCCACAAATTCAGCAACGCAGGCAGAAACAGCAGCGCGATCTGCCACCATTCAAGCGAAAACAGACTCACGAAGCCCTCCCGGACGGACCTTTCAGCCACATGCTGAGGCAGACGAGCAGCGCGCCGCAACAGATGGCGATGTCCGCCACGTTGAACGCGGGCCAATGCCACTGGCCGACATAGAAATCCAGAAAATCCACAACGGCACGGAACCGGATGCGGTCCACAAGGTTGCCCACGGCTCCGCCGAGCACCATGCCAAGCCCCCAGAACAGCAGCTTTTCGCCGCGCTGCGCCGAGCGCGCGAGCATGAAGATCACGCCCGCCGAAACCAGCGTAGCCGCGAAGAACAGCCAAAACTGCCATTCGATGTCCGACCGGTTGAGGAACCCGAACGCGGCCCCGCGATTGCGGATATTCACCAAATCAAAGAAGCCGGGGATGACCGTCACCGCCCCATAATAGGGCAGTGACGCCATCACCCACAACTTGGTCAGCTGGTCGAGCACAAGCGCGCCGACGCCGACGCCCAAAACAACTCTATAACGAGTATCCTTACCCGGCTCTGCCACTATGCAAGTTCCTTCATAACGGCGGCGCAACGGGGGCACAGCGTCGGGTGTTCGGGATCGGAGCCGAGTTCGTCACTGTAGATCCAGCAGCGCTCGCATTTCTCGCCAACGGCCTTGGCCACGCTCACGGCCAGCTTGCCGCATTCGGCAATGTCGGCCTGAGCGAGATCGGCGGGCGCGTCGGCCAGCGGAGCCAGATGGAGCTGGGACACGATGCACACGGCGCGCAGGTCCGTGCCGATGCCGCCGAGCACTTCCAGCAGTTCCGGCGAGGCGTACAGGGTCACGGCGGTGTCCAGCGCGTGGCCCACGGTTCCGGCCTTGCGGAGCGGCTCGATGGCGCGGGTCACTTCGGTACGCGCGGCGAGCACGGCTTCCCAACGCTTGCGGTCAGCATCGCCCAGCAGGAAGGCATCCGCGTCCATGAGCTGGAAGGCGAACACGCTCTTCGCGCCGGGATGCAGCGCTTCGGGGATGTGGCGGAACACTTCCTCAGCCGTGAAGCTCAGGACCGGGGCCATGTCCTGCACGAGCATCAGCAGGATGTGGTACAGCGCGGTCTGGGCGGAACGACGAGCGCGGCTCGCGGGCGCGGAGGAATACAGGCGATCCTTAAGGATGTCCAGATAGAACGCGGACAAGTCCGTGGAGCACAGGTTGTGCAGCGAATGGAAGACCTTATGGAATTCATAGTCCCGATAGGCGTCCTGCACGCGCTGGTGCGTGCGCGCGGCGACGTCGAGGGCATAGCGATCCAGCGGGTCCATATCCTTCACGTCCACGAGGTCGGCCTTCGTGACGTCCTTTAGGTTGCCGAGCAGGTAGCGGCAGGTGTTGCGGATACGGCGGTAGGCGTCCACAAGGCGGTTCACGATTTCCGCCGAAATGCGCACATCCTCGCGGTAATCCACGGAAGACACCCACATGCGGATGATTTCCGCGCCGTGCTTGCTGATGATCTCGTCAAGCTCGATGCCGTTGCCGATGGACTTGGACATCTTGCGGCCTTCGCCGTCGACCACGTAGCCGTGCGTGAGCACCGCCTTGTAGGGCGGGACGCCGCGCGTGCCGATGGAAGCGAGCAGCGAGGAATGGAACCAGCCGCGGTGCTGGTCCGAGCCTTCAAGGTAGAGGTCGGCGGGGAAGCCCAGTTCGGGGCGCTTTTCGAGCACCGCCGCGAAGCTGGTCCCGGAGTCGAACCATACGTCGAGGATGTCGGATTCGCGCTTCCAGTGCTGGCCGCCGCACTTGGGGCACTTCAACCCTTCGGGCACGATGTCCTTCATATCGGCTTCATACCAGTAGTCGCAGCCGGTGGGATGCTTGGCGAACCGGGCGGCAATGTCGCGCATCCATTCGGGATCGTTCCAAGCCTCTCCGCAGTCTTCGCACAACAGGGCCAGAATCGGCACGCCCCACAGACGCTGGCGGGAAATGCACCAGTCGGGGCGCTGCTCGATCATGTTGTAGATGCGTTCCTCGCCCCAGCTCGGAATCCATTCCACGTCGTTGCGGATGGCCTTCAACGCCTTCTGGCGCAGTTCGTTGGCCTCCATGCTCACGAACCACTGGGTCGTGGCGCGGAAGATGACGGGCTTTTTGCAGCGCCAGCAATGCGGATAGGAGTGCGTGATGTCGGCCTGCCCCATCAGGTTGCCGACTTCCTTGACCTTCTCGATGACATTGGGGTTGGCCTTCTGCACCTGCAATCCGGCGAAAAACTCCACGCTGTCGAGGTATTCGCCGCGATCGTTGAGCGGGGAATAGATGTCGATGCCGTACTGGAGGCAGACTTCGTAGTCCTCGCGGCCGTGTCCGGGAGCGGTATGGACACAGCCGGTACCGGCATCGAGCGTCACATGGCCGCCGAGGATCAACGGAGACTCGCGGTCGTAGAACGGATGGCGGGCCTTGACGAGTTCAAGCTGCTGCCCGGTAGCGGTCCCCACGGCCTTCACGCCGTCCATGTCCCAGCCGCACGCCTTGGCGACGCTTTCGGCGAGTTCCGTGGCGAGCACGTACTGGCTGCCCTCATATTCGACCAGCGAATATTCGAATTCGGGATGCAGCGCCACGGCCATGTTGCTCGGCAGGGTCCACGGGGTCGTGGTCCAGATGATCACATAGGCGCGGGACGGATCGGCGTTCTCGAAGACCGTCTTGAGCCTGTCGTCGGTCAGCGGGAAACGGACGTAAATGGACGGCGACTTGTGGTCGGCATACTCCACTTCGGCCTCGGCAAGCGCCGTCTGGCAGGAGCAACACCAGTAGATGGGCTTCTTGCTGCGGACCACATTGCCCTTTTCCACGAAATTCGCCAACTCGGTAGCCGTGGCGGACTCGTATTCGGGGAGCATGGTCTTGTAGGGATGATCCCAGTCGCCGAGCACGCCAAGGCGCTTGAATTCCTTGCGCTGGATATCGATGAACTTGTCCGCATACTGGCGGCAGCGGCGGCGTACCGCATACGACGGCATTTCCTTTTTCTTTTCGCCAAGCTCGTGCTCAACCTTCAATTCGATGGGCAGGCCGTGGCAGTCCCAGCCGGGCACATACACGGACTGCTGCCCCTGAATGTTGCGGGACTTGATGGTGATGTCCTTGAGGATCTTGTTCAGGGCATGGCCGAGATGCAGATGGCCGTTGGCGTAGGGCGGGCCATCGTGCAGACGAAAAGAGCCCCGGCTGCCCGAAGCTTCCAGCATGGTTCCGTAAATATTGTTCTCTTCCCACCAGCGCAGCATTTCGGGTTCACGCTGGGTGAGATTGGCTTTCATGGGAAAGGATGTATCGGGAAGATTCAGGCTCTTTTTGTAATCGCTCATGGACAGGCTCCTTATATATCCACACCAAAGTGTAATCGAAAAATTGTGCTTCAAGGTTGCGCGGTTGTCAAGAAAGAACGCGGAGGAAACGCCGCCCTCCCCGCCTGATTGTCACAGGCATGAGAGGATGATAGAGGGGGCCGAGCGTAAGGAGCGAAAGCCTTTCGCAAAGGCGGAGCCCTGTGCGCCCCGCCCAGCCGCAGGTGACGCCAAGGCATCCCCGCAGCGTACCCCCATCCCTCCCGGAACAAAACCCCGCCCAAGGCGGAATTCCGGAGGCTGCCAAGGCTCGACAACGCGGCAACGCCGCATTCCCCCGGAGGCCATATCCATGACGTTTCCACGGCCCTGCCTGTACGCCCTGCTTGCGGCGTGCCTTTTGCTCCCCGGCTGCGTCGCCAACCAGTACGCCATAAAAATCAACGCCATCACCAACGGCGACATCCAAGCCGGCATCGGGGACGTCTACTATATCATGGCGGTCAAGGGCCAAGAGGACGATCTCGTCTTTCTGGAACTCAAGCGGAACCTCGAAAGCGCCCTGCCCCAAGCGGGCCTGAAAGTGACCAAAAGCCTCCCCCATGCCACGGCGGTGCTTTTCGCGGGGTACAAGAGCCAAACGGTCGCCCGGCAGACGACCGTTTCCGAACCCGTCTACGGCGTGACGCGGGTCGAAACCAGAGGTACCGGGGAATACATCAACACGTTAACGGGAAAAACCAGCAAGACATCCGTTTCAACCCCCACCTACGGCGTTACGGGCTACAAGAACACCCAAAAGGAAGTGGCCCAAAACAAGATCGTTCTGCTGCTTGCCGCCGATTCGCTCAAAACGAAGAAAAAAATGTGGGAAACGATCGTCACCTACACCGGGAACTCGTTTGACAACCGCAAGATGCTGGACATGATGGTTATGGGCGCCAAGGATTACCTCGCCCAAACCACCCCCGGCGACACATGGCTTGACGTCAGCGAATCCGACGATGGCGCACTCAGCCTCAAAGAAAGGAAGTAAGCCCATGTGCACAGCCAAGATCCCCCCGCGCCCCCGCCTCTTCCTGCTGGCCGCCCTTTTCCTGCTGGCGGGCTGCTCTCCCCAGTACTCCATGCGGGTCATTTCCGAAACCGACGGGCACGCCTACCCCAATGACCAGTATACCTATTATATCGCCTCATCGAAAAAACAAAACAGCGACCCGACCTATCAGCTTCTCAAGCAGGACGTAAAAAGCACCCTGTCTGAAGCGGGCTTCTCGCTCACGCAAGACCGCAACCGGGGCACGGCACTCCTTTCCATCGATTACACCGCCAAAACATCCACAAAGCACATCACCGTCAAAAAGCCGATTTACGGACAAACCGGGACCGTCGAAAAGACGCACGGCACGTATGACAAGGCCACGGGCCGCTATACCAAAACCACCACGACGACCCCAACCTACGGGACGGTCGGGTATGAGGATGAAACCAAGGAAGTCACGGAGTGCGACATCTTCCTTCATCTGAGCGCCGCCAGCAGCAAAACGAACAAAGAGCTCTGGAGCACCAGCATCTACCATACGCACGACTCCGAGGATATTTCCGGCGTGTTGAGCGTGATGGTCAGGGGCTGCAAGGACTACATCGCCCGCAACACAAGCGGCATCATTTCACTGCAGGTCACGGCAAACGACGACGGCACGTTCGGGATTGTGGAAAAGCAATAGGCGCATCCGCGACCAGCGGAGTACCGCCGTCAAGAAAAGGGCCATCAGCATGACAAACGCCGCTGATGGCCCTTTCAGGTTCATAAAGGAAAGGGGCGGAAACGCCTCCGCTTCCGCCCTCTTCCGATCTTGTTACAATGGCTGCACGGTATCGCCCGACTTCACGCCGAAGGTCAATCCCTCTTCGGTGGCGTCGATGACCACCCGCTGATCGTCGCGCACCTGCCCGCCGATGATGAACTTGGCAAGCGGCGTTTCGACGTGGGACTGCAGGTACCGCTTGAGCGGACGGGCCCCGTAGTGCGGATCGTAGGCGGCATCCCCGATGAACTCGTGGGCGGCCTCGGTCAGTTCCAGCGCGATCTTGCGCTCCTCAAGCCGCTTCTGGAGCCGACGCAGCTGGAGGTCGATGATCTGGCCGATCTGCTCGGGGAGCAGCGGCTTGAACAGCACCGTCTCGTCCACGCGGTTCAGGAACTCGGGCTTAAAATGCTGGCGCAGTTCGCCCATGACTTCCGTGTACACGTCCGAGGCGAACGAGCCGTCCGGATTGATGCCGTCGAGCATCCTGTACGAACCGATGTTCGAGGTCATGATCACGATGGTGTTGCGGAAGTCCACCGTGCGGCCCTGGCTGTCGGTCAACCTTCCGTCGTCGAGGAGCTGCAGCAGGGTGTTGAACACGTCCGGATGCGCCTTTTCGATTTCGTCGAACAGGATGACGCTGTAGGGCTTGCGGCGCACGGCTTCGGTCAGCTGGCCGCCTTCGTCGTAGCCCACATAGCCGGGAGGCGCACCGATGAGCCGCGCCACGGAATGCTTTTCCATGTACTCGCTCATGTCGAGGCGCACGATGTTCTCTTCGCTGTCAAAGAGCGCTTCGGCCAGGGCCTTGCACAGCTCCGTCTTGCCCACACCCGTCGGGCCGAGGAAAATGAACGAGCCCTGCGGACGCGAGGGGTCGGACAGCCCGGCCCGGGTACGCAGCACGGCGTCGGACACGGCCTGCACGGCCTCATCCTGCCCGATCACGCGCTCATGGAGCTTGTCAGGCAGATGGATGAGCTTGTCGCGTTCGGACTGGAGCAGCCGCGTGACCGGAATGCCGGTCCAGCGGGCCACGATATCCGCCACATCGTCGGGGCGCACTTCCTGCTTGAGCAGGCGCGGCGCTTCCTGACCGTTTTCGGCTTCGTGGAGACGCTTTTCCAGCTCAGGCAGCTTCGCATACTTGAGTTCGGACGCCGCCTGCAAATCGCCGCGGCGGGTCGCATCATCAATGGCAAGGCGCGTCTGCTCGATCTCGCCCTTGAGATCGCGCACAACGTTGATGACGCCCTTCTCGTTTTCCCACTGGCCCTTGAGCTCGGCCTGCGTCATCTGGAGGTTGCGGAGTTCGTTCTCCAGCTTCTCCAGACGCTCGCGGGACGCGTCGTCGGTTTCCTTGCGCAGGGCCTCGCGCTCGATTTCGAGCTGCATGACCTTACGGTTGGCTTCGTCCAGTTCCGTGGGCAGCGAGTCGATTTCGGTACGGATCATGGCTGCCGCTTCGTCGATCAGGTCGATGGCCTTGTCGGGAAGCTGGCGGTCGGTGATGTACCGGTTGGACAGCACCACCGCCTCCACAATGGAGGAGTCGCTGATGCGCACGCCGTGGTGCACCTCAAACCGCTCCTTCAAGCCGCGCAGGATGGAAATGGTGTCCTCCACGGAGGGCTCCTCCACCAGCACGGTCTGGAAACGCCGTTCCAGCGCCGGGTCCTTTTCGATGTACTTGCGGTACTCGTCAAGGGTCGTCGCGCCGATGCAGTGCAACTCGCCGCGAGCCAGAAGAGGCTTCAACAGGTTGCCCGCGTCCATCGCGCCGTCGGTCTTGCCCGCGCCCACGATGGTGTGCAGCTCGTCGATGAACAGGATAATCTGCCCTTCGGATTTCTGCACTTCGGACAGCACGGCCTTGAGCCGTTCCTCAAATTCGCCGCGGTACTTGGCGCCCGCGATGAGCGCGCCCATGTCCAGCGCAAAAATGGTCTTGTTTTTGAGCCCTTCCGGGACGTCGCCCTTGACGATACGGTAGGCGAGCCCCTCCGCGATGGCGGTCTTGCCCACGCCCGCCTCACCGATGAGCACGGGATTGTTCTTCGTGCGGCGCGACAGGATGCGGATGACGCGGCGGATTTCCGCGTCACGACCGATCACCGGGTCGAGCTTGCCCTTGCTGGCGGCTTCGACGAGGTTGCGCCCGTACTTGCTGAGCGCCTCATAGCTCTCTTCAGGGTTGGCGGAGGTCACGCGGTGCGGGCCGCGGACAGCCATCATCGTCTCGGTGAACTTATCGGCGGACAAGCCGGCACCCGCCGCGACCTGGCCAAGCCCTGTGGAGGCGGGTTCGCGCAGCAGTTCGGCAAAAATATGCTCCACGCTGACGTACTCGTCACGCAGACGCTTGGCGAGGGCCTCGGCGTTGGCGATAGCCTTGGCGACCCGCTGCGAAATCGTGATCGTGCCCATTTCCGCGCCCGGCCCGCGCACGGAAGGACGCTTCTTCAGAACCGCCTCCAGCGCCGTGACCAGCGCCTTGGGGGCGACGCCGACGCGCTCCAGAACGCGGGGGACAAAGCCGTCTTCCTGATTCACCAGAGCGAGCGCCAAATGCTCGGCGTCCACTTCCTGATGACCGTACTGGGCGGCAAGCCCCTGCGCCGTGGTCAGCGCTTCACGGGATTTTTCGGTAAATCTGTTGATATCCATAATGGTTCACCTCTATTGCGTTGTAGCGCAGCAGCGGCGCCCGAGACAAAATGACCGAACGCAACGCAACTGCAAAAGTGATATCACTATCGCTTTCTCTCTAACAATAAGGCGTACTAACGATCTGTCAACTCACGAATACGCAACTCTAACGTTGCGATACGGTCCAGCAGGTCCATTACTATGGAGCCGCCGAGCGTGTGCAGTTCGAAATCGCTGCACAGCCGCTCAAGCTTGCGGATACGGTATACGTCATCCTGCCGGAACAACAATGCGGCTTCCGCCGTGCGCGTGGGTTTGAGCCACCCGATGTCCATCAGTTCGGAAAGGCGATCCGGGGTCGTCCCGGTCAGTTCCAGGAATTCGCCCCAGACGATAAGGGTCGAGCGGCTCGGCACATCCTTTGTATTCTGCAAAAGTTCCATACAATCATCTCCCCTGACGTTGTCCTTCAAAAACGGAACGCGGCGCTATTTTTCCGCCGCAAGGGCTTCCCACAGTTCACGCTGCTTCGGCGTGAGATCCTTCGGCGCGTCGATGCCGACCCGCACATACAGGTCGCCGCGCGACTTCGCCGGGCCAAGGCCCTTGCCGCGCAGACGCATCTTCTTCCCGCTTCCGGTCCCGGCGGGAATGGAAAGCTCGACGTTCCCGTCAAGGGTGGGGACTTTGACCTTCGCCCCAAGCACGGCTTCCCACGGCGCGATCCGCACCTCGTAGGTGAGGTCCGTGCCGTCAACATGGAACAACGAATGCGGCGCGAAACGTATCCGCAAATACAGATCGCCCTTCGGCCCGCCGTTGGGCGAATCGTAGCCCTGCCCGGCAAGGCGGAGCTTGGCGCCGTCCTTCACCCCGGCGGGGATATTCACTTTCAGGGTTTTGGTGCCGTCCCCGCCCTCAAGCGTAAGGCTGCGCTCGCCGCCCTTCACGGCGTCCTCAAGCGTGATGGAAATATCGGCCTCGATGTCGCGGCCCCGCTGGGGACGGGACGTATAGCCGCTGAACGGGCCGCCGGCGCTCCCGCCCTGACGGCTGCCGAACAGGGTTTCGAAAAAGTCGCTGAACCCGGAGCCGTCAAACCCCTGACCGCCGAATTCCTGCCCGTTGAACGTGAAGCGCGTACCGCCGCCGTAGGGGTTGCCCCCGCCGAACGGATTGCCGCCGAACTGCTGGCCCTGCTGCCAGTTGGGCCCGAGCTGGTCATACATCTTCCGCTTCTGCTCGTCTTTGAGAACTTCGTACGCCTCGTTTATTTCCTTGAACTTTTCCTCGGATTCCTTGTTTCCGGGGTTGAGATCCGGGTGGTACTTGCGGGCGAGCTTCTTGAAGGCTTTTGCGATTTCATCCTTGGAAGCTTCGCGCCCCACACCCAATATTTTGTAATAATCCTTATATTCGACACTCATACTTTAGCCTCCTCATAGACACGCCTGTCTGTGCGCGCAAGGCCGCCCTCACTCTTCACGCGGCCTTAACTGATCATATGTAAAGCGGATCCCATTTCAGTCAAGACGATGAGAGCCCGGCAGGGCCGCCCTCCCGGCCATTGAAAAAAAAAGGCGTTGCGGCTAGGTACAAAAGGTACGGGCCGTTTACCGACCAGCAAAGGAGCCTCCCCATGTCCTCCCGTCCCACCTCAGCCTCCATGCTGTCCATGCTCCCCCAACCCATCCAGCCGATCCCCGGCGACTCCTTCAACGACCGCATCCTGCTGTTGCTTGCGGCGGTCGCCACGACGGACGACATGCTCACCTATCGGGAGTACCAGCTCGTACAGGAGGCGGCGCAGGCCATTTTCGGGGAACGCGCCCTCCATGCCGAACTGCAAGCCAAGCTCCACTACGCGCTCCTGGACCCGCCGTCCGATCCCGCCGACATCGCCCGCGACATGGCGAACCAGGCCGACGCCCAAAAGGTTTCCTCCACATTCGTGGACACCATGCTGAAGGCGCTCTCCCGCATCGGGGGGCAGGAGGAACGGATCGACGAAAAGGCGCGGTCGCTCGTCAACGATATCGAATGGGCCTTCCGCAAGTCCCGCCTCGAACGCAGCGCGGGCCGGGGCATCGGCCTCGGGCTCAACGTCGGGGAAAGCCTCGGCGAACTCTACCGCAAGGCAACCAACGTCCTGCCTTCCCGGAAGGAAATCGCGGGCTGGTTCGCGCCCGAAACAAGCCAGTTCAACGCCGATATGGAGCGTTTCGCCAATTCGCTCGACCGCATCGCGTGGACGCTCGACGACATGGACCTGCGCGAAGAGCTGTATATTTTCCGCAAGATGCTGCGCCGCCAGCCGTTCAAAATCGTCATCGTGGGCGAACGCAAACGCGGCAAAAGCTCGCTCATCAACGCGATCATCGGACAGGAGCTGTCCCCGGTGCGCGAGTCCACGCCGGAAACCGCCACCGTGGTGGAATTCAAATACGCCCACGCCCCGGACTACAGCGTGCGGTTCCTCGACTCCAGCCAGTTCGCCCGGCTTGAGGACTATCTCGAAAACGAGCAGGACAACCTGCTGCTCACCCGCAAAATCGAACACATCCGCAAAGGTGTGTCCGACGGCACGTTCATCCCCGGCAAGCTGCTTTCGGGCATCACCTGCTGGGACGACCTGTCCGACTACATCAGCCTTGAGGGGCGTTTCTCAGGATTCGTGGCCCGCGTCAGCGTGGGGCTGCCGCTGGACACGCTCCGGGCGGGCGTCGTGCTCGTGGACACGCCCGGCCTCAATGATACCGATCAGTTTCATGATTATCTTTCCTATGAGGAAAGCCTTGAGGCGGACTGCGTCATCTTCGTCATGGACGCCCGCGATCCGGGCTCCAATTCCGAACTGTCCCTGCTCCGCAAGCTGGCCCGCAGCGGACGCACGGTCAGCATCATCGGCGTGCTGACCAACATCGACCGCCTGAACAGCGCCGCCAGCCTCGAAGCGGCCCGCGAACAGGCGCGCACCGTGCTGCGCGAAGCCTGCCGGAGCTCCGGCCATGTGGAACTCGCCGGTGTCGTGGCCCTCAATACCCGGCAGGCCGTCGAGGAACGCTGCCGGGGAGGTTCCGCCTTCTCGGAAACGCTGTCCAAAGTGTCGCGTTCCGTGTCCGGCTGCGGAGAGCTTGAGCAGCTCCTTGCCCTCCTGCGGGAAATCATGGACAGGGATGCGGGCAAAGAGGCATACCGCCACAAAATCGCGGAAGCCTACTCCCGGATTGCCGACTCCGCCCGCGAACGGCTCCGCCAGCATGTGCAGGAGTACCGCGAATCCCTGCCGAACCCCGAACTGCTCGGTATGCTGGACGCGCACGCCAAACAGCTTTCCGCCTCCGCCCTCTCCTCGCTGGAGCAGGCCCGGCAGGTCGTGAACGCCGCCGCCAAGGACTTGGACGCGTGGGACGAATCCACGGAAAAGGCACTGAAAAAATTCCACGAAACGCTGGTGCTGCGGCTCATGGACGCCGTGAACCGCAAAGTGGCGGATCTCGGGCATCAGTTCGCCAAGGATTCCGTCTGGAAGGAGTTCGACGCCACCGAAGCCCGGGCCATCGCCCGGCGCGCCGTGGACGAGTTCCTCGACGAACAGCGCGGCATCCTCCACACGTGGGAAGACAAGCTCCGCCTCTTTTCCGCGCGCATGGACGAATTTTCGCAGGAATGCCTTGCCCGCCTGAGCTCCAATATCGACGGCCTGCAAGACGATCCGGGCGAAGTGAACGGCGGCTCCTCGACGGCCACGCACTTCCTCGTACAGACGCACCGGCACATGAAGAACCTTGCGGTATTCACCACCGGGCTCACCGTGGGCCGCCTCACCGCGCTCGGGCCGATCTCGATACTTGTTACCGCAGGCAACATTATCGCGCTGGCAGCGGCAAGCCCCCTTGCGGCCGCCGTGTTCGCGGCCGTGGCCGGGACGGCGGGCCTGCTCTACCACCTCGGGCGCGAGGACAAACGCAAGGCCGCATTCCTCGACAAACGCCGCCGCGAAGCCGAGGAATACGCCGAGCGGGTGTGCGGCGCCCTCCGGCAGGAACTTGCCGTGGTCCGCGAAGATCTGGGCAAGGCGTACGAATTCGAGGTCAAGCGCGGCTTTGCCCCCGCCCTGGAAAGCCTGTTCCACCAGTCCGTGCACCTGCGCCTGTTCCTTGACGTGATGCAGAAAATCCGCAGCGACGTTTCCCGCTACGACACGCATGTCCAGAAGCAACTGGAACAGCTCGGCGGCGTTCTGGAGCGCTGATATCAAGGTGCCGCTCCAGCTGAGCGGGTTTCCTTTTGAACGGCATGAAGTAATGTACATTACAGTATAAAAAGATTCTAACCGTCCGTTTTACCATCCCCAATCAAAAACGTTCCGCCCTCCAGAGGCTTACCATGACCATCAGACAAGCAACGCCCGAAGACTTCGACGCCATCTATTCCCTTGTCAAAACGGCATTCCAGACAGCGAAAGTCTCCGACGGCGACGAACAGGATTTCGTCCTTAAACTCCGGAAGGGACGCTACATCCCCGAGCTGGAACTTGTCGCCGAAGAGGACGGCGTACTCATCGGTCACATCATGCTCACCGGAGCATCCATCCGTGAAAACGGCGGCTGCTTCGGCACGCTGCTCCTCGCCCCGCTATCCGTGGCGCTCGAATGGCGCGCCAAGGGCATCGGAGCGGCCCTCATCCGCGAGGCCCTCGCCAAGGCCGCCGCACTGGGGCATTCTTCCGCCGTGCTCATCGGCGATCCCGGCTATTATGGCCGATTCGGATTCCATTCCGCCGCTTCCATCTCCTACCCCGGCGTTCCCGGCGAATACACGCTCGCCTGCGAGCTCACGCCCGGTGCGTTGCGCAACATTTCAGGAGCCATTTCCCTTCCCGATTGCTAAACCAAAAGGAAAAACGCCATGCTTAAACCATACGCCTGCCTTGCCCTGTTCTGTTCCCTGCTCCTCCCCTCCTTCGCCCATGCGGACGATTCGGACGTGGGCTGCGTCACCACGGAGTGGAAACTGCTCGGAGCCAATCACAAGGTCTGCGTTTCGGCCTTCAACGATCCGGACATTCCGGGGGTGGCCTGTTACATCAGCCAAGCCAAAACCGGCGGTGTTTCCGGTTCGCTCGGGCTTGCCGAAGATCCGTCCAACTTCGCCATTTCGTGCAGTCAGGTCGGCCCTATCGAAATTCCCGCCAAGCTCCCCAAACAGGCCAACGTATTCCGTGAATCGACCTCGGTCTTTTTCAAGGCCACCCGCGTCACCCGCATCTGGGACGCCAAGCGCAACACGCTCGTCTATCTCGCGGTCAGCCGCCGCCTCGTGGACGGCTCGCCCTTCAACGCGATCTCCACGGTTCCGGTGAAACAATAGGAAAAAAGAAGAAGAAATGTGGGGGAGGGAAACCTTTCTGCAGAAAGGTTTCCCT
>ENA-UEPQ01000746-UEPQ01000746.1-human-gut-metagenome-genome-assembly--contig:-NODE-746-length-15363-cov-5.329844_pt1 | contig 15363 bp, 9 predicted proteins | sample MGYA00242903_ERZ507922 | MGnify/ENA primary metagenome ERZ507922 (study PRJEB26167, sample SAMN06115483) | human gut metagenome | host: Homo sapiens | place: China:Sichuan | collected 2014-10-16... | reverse complement strand
CTCGAAGAGGGAGATGTTTTTATAAATTACCACGGCTTACCCGCAGAGGAGTAATAGAAAGAATAATACAAAAGTACTATTTTTTTCCTTTAAGGCCTACATGTTTCGCCTGATGACGCCCCGGATCGAAATTCTTGCGGGAGCCATCGGGCCAGATGACTTCGGCAGTCGTTCCTTCGGGAACGGAAAGGGTGGCCTGTATCTTTTTACCTTTGCGTTTCAGCGACACCTCTATCTTGCCGAAATGCGTATCTACTGTAGCAGAGGCTTCGGTCAAAGTGCCCATTTGGGGACAAACCTTGAAGGAACGAAAACCTGGAGAGGTAGGTTCTATACCGCACACTTTCTGACTCAGCAACGTAAGAGGGCCACCACTCCATGCATGGTTGATCGTACCGCCTCCGAAACCGTCCGGACCGATTCCCCATCCTTCGAACAAGGTCGTATATTCAGGATAATCCATCATTTTCGCATAGCGTTGCTTCATCCTCTCTAAAGCAAAGGCCGGTTCATTCATTTGGAACAAGGCTTCGAGCACATACTTTTCCATATAGGGACTGGCATGGCATTCCTTCTTCAAGACTTGTACCAGAGCAGGATATTTATCAGCGGAAGCTAAACCGGAAACGACAGCCATCGCCTGTGCACGGTCGTCCGTTTCTCCCTTATAGCCGGGAGAGCGATATGCTGATCCTGTCCAAAACTTTGTGTCGAAGCATTTCCCTATACTGTACATCATACGGCCGATCTCATCGGCATCGGCTGTTTTTCCAAGTTGGATGGCAAAAGCTTTCTCTGCTTTCAAGGCCAAATAATACCAGCAATTTACCAACACGCCCATATCGATGTTTTCTCCCCAGTCACCCCAGCTCCAATCGCCGTCACGCTCGATAACCAGGCCGCTCTTATCTACTTGCCATACTTCGTGCAGATAGTGGTGCATTCGGTCATAAATACCGGCGACAAAGCTACTGTCGCCACTATAATAATACTGGGTATAGAAACCGTACCAACCTACCGAAGCCAACATTTGCAATGGCAACTCTTTCCGCCAGTTACCAGCCGGGGCCGGAGCGAAAATCACACCGTCTTCGCGTTGCCAGTTCATCAGTTCGTAGATGCCTTTCAGCGCCAGTTTATGGCTAGAGGGAGAAAGGGCATAGAAAGCCTCGCCCAATTCGTTCACCTCGTCACCCCACCATTGCGCCCGTTCGCGGTCCGGACAGTCCATATAACTATCGCGCATCGTTATATATAAGGTGCGGGCCGAACGTTTCCAAAGTTCGTTCATGAACGGATCATTGCAACTGAAAGAACCTGTAAATTCGGTATCGTAACCGGTCTCCCGGAATTTCACATCCAGCACCTTCACGCCTTCCGGCAGGATATATTGCATCTCGTGACCGTTCATCCAGCCTAAACTCTCATATTCCTGCACGCCGTCGCGCGTGACATATTCAGCGCGGACGTTGTATTGAGAACCGCCCTCATAGTTGTCCGTCCGGATATGGATCACCTTGCCGGCAGGAGCTTCCACTTTCAGATAAGGAGTCACTTGGCTGTTATAAGGCAGACGACAATAAAGCGTATCGCCGGCAGACGACCGGCGGACACTGACATACGGTTTCAAGCCATAGTCTTTCCATAGGGGTACCGGACGCTCGACCAATTTACCTAAAGGGGCGACCCCGACAGACGAAATAATTTCGGCATTCGGCATCTTGCCTGTGTAGCCGGGCTGATTCCAGCCGGACATTTCCATCCTGGCATCGAAACGGATATTGCTTTCCGGCAAACGATAATTCGGATAGGGCGCCTCAGTATCCTGATAGGCATCATATACGGTGCATTGCCAGCTCTTGTCGGAAACGATCTCGACACCAGGAGCGACAGCTTCAAACAGCAAGGCAGCCAGACCACTGTTCACATGGCTGAATCCGCTTTTACCGAAATGCCAGACCAGCACAGCAATCGTATTCTCGCCATTTTGCAAATAAGGAGCTATCTCTACCGGATCGTAGTAGGTGTCATACGGAGAAGGTCCCCGTTTAAGCCCGCCTTCAAAGACGACCAGGCGACCGTTTATCCACAACCAATATTTGCTATCGGCAGCGATGCGAGCGGTAAGAGTTTGCGGAACCTTGTCTATATGGACGGTTTTACGGAAAGCCAACCAGGTGTTCGTCTCGCTCTGACAACGTTCCGTATTGATCCAATGGGCTTTCCAGCCAGATTCAGCATGGCCGGAAGCGATACATCCGATTAACAGTAACAACAGAAAATAATGTTTCATGGTATTCTCGTTTAATAAGTTTTCACATGTGTACCAGACCCGACTGTTTCCGTCTTATCGCCGACACGGATATCCGCCGTACAGCCGGACGGGATCGTCACGGTAAGAGTAACTTTGCCTCCCTCCCGTTTCCATTCGCTCGAAATCAAGCCCCGTACAGAATGATACTCACCTTTCGCCCAATCCACTCTTTCCACGAAATGAGGCGTAATCAGAATATGGCGGAAACCTGGTTCAACAGCATCGTAGTTGATACCAGCAAGCTGATTCATCATCCAAGCAGAGACATCTCCCATAAAGACATGATTCAGGGAGGCGTCGCGGAACTCAGGACTTAACGTCCAGGTTTCAGGCAACGTCGTATATCCCATCGTTTCCACCCAATAGCCCCAAGAGGGAGCTTCCGTCTTCGTAATCATCTTCATGGCATCCTCGACATAGCCGTAGCGGGTCAGCATGGCCGGAACAGACTTGCTTCCGAGCAGGCCGAAATCGAGGAAATGGTTGTTGGCACGCACGACCTCGCAAAGTTTATCGGCGACCAACTGCTCCTTACCTTCCGGTACGATTCCTAAATAGAGGGCAATCGCCTGTGCCGTCTGGGTTCCTTCAGCATAGACCCCCGTTTCGGGATTGAAGAACTTACGGTTGACCAAGGCCTTCAACTCGTCGGCTTTCTGCCGATAAGGGGCGGCATCTTTACCCAACAGTCCGGCGAAACGGGCCATCAAGGTGTAATCCAAATAATAATAAGCAGTAGAGGTATAAGTGTTATTGGTCGTAGACTTCCAGTACACCCAATCTCCTAAACCGAAGGTCAGGTAACCACCGTCCTTCTCTTTTGCTTTCAAATAATCCAAATAGCGCAACATCGTAGGATACAGGTTCTCGATACTGCGTGTCTCACCATAATAATTATACAAAGCATTCGGGATGATAAACATGGCAGCATCCCATACCGGGCCGGGCCATTCACCATATCCCCAGCCGCTGGAGGGGATAATACCGGAGATCTCACCGGCTTCGCGCTGGTTATCAATGAAGTCGTTCATCCATTTCTCATACAAGGTGATGGCGTCGAAACCTAACAGGCCGAGGTCGATTGCTACATGTGCATCGGCCGTCCAGCCGTTCTTTTCACGCTGCGGGCAATCGGTCGGAATACTGTGCAGGTTGCTACGATAGGCTTCCATTGTCGCCTTCCATATCTTGTTCAACAACGGATCGGAGCAGGAGAAGGAGCCTACGGGCTCTACCGCTGTGTGCATGAACAGTCCGGTCAGACTCTCTTTTGTCAGGACTACGGGAGCCGAACTTTCAACTTCCACATGCTGGAAACCATGATAGGCGAATGAAGGCATAAAGATTTCCTCTTCACCTGTTCCTTTCAGTGTGAACACATCCATCTGGAAAACCTCTCCCGGTTTCACAGGATGATAATAGACATCTATATTTCCCTGTTCCAGACGACCGTCTGTTTTCAGCAACTCTCCATGCTTCAAAGTGATCCGCGTACCGGGAGCACCTTTCACCTTTAATCGGGACAGACCGGCAAAATTCTTTTCGAATGAAAATACATAAAGTTTATCGCTGAACTTCTTCATCGAGACAGGCTGCAATTCTTCCGTAATCCGGATACCCGGCATCTGCTGGGCGGCCAATAAGGGAGCCGGAGCTTCCGTAACTTGTACCGGATCCCACTTGCTGTCATCGAACCCTTCCGCGTTCCAACCATTTTCTTCTAACGTAGCATCGTATTTGTCACCGCTGTAGATGTTGTTATAGGTATAGGGACCGGTCGCGGTACGCCAACTTTCATCGGTGGCGATGACTTCAGTCGTACCATCGGTATAGCGTAGGCGCAATTCACAGAGCATCCGGGGACGGTTACGCCAACGGGCAGTCTCGAAATTCCAGACAGCTTTGGATTGTACATTATGCCAGCCGTTACCCAAAACGGTAGCGATAGCGTTGCCACCCGGTTTTAAAAGAGAGGTTACATCATGTGTCACATATAGGATACGTTTGTCGAAATGCGTATAGCCCGGATCAAGATAGTTCTCTCCTACCCGCTTACCGTTGATAAACAAATCGTAATAACCAGCGGCAGCCACATACACGCGGGCTTCTTCAATCTCTTTTCCCAATGTAAAAGCTTTGCGGAACATGGGGGCCGGCTCGAACTCCTTATCGTGACTGTCGGTTATCCATTTTCCCGACCAGTCGGACGACTTGAATTTGGCAGTCTCGAAAGTAGCCGTTTCCGAAGTCTCGCAAATGTCTCCATCCTGATCCCATACCGTCACATTCCAATAGTAACGGGTATGCGGTTCCAATGTCATATTATCGGTATACGGTTGCAGGTTATCCGGCGAGGTCCCGATACGGATTTCCGAACGGGAAGCCAAAAAGTTCTTCTCACTTCCTTTGTATTCCCAAGTGAAACGGGGACTTTTCGTATCCAAACCGATCGGTTCGCGCAGGTATTCTGTTCGCAGGTTCACCGGAACCGTAAGCTCGTTTTTACCTTTGCAACCCATCAGCGAGAAGAAGGCAAGTGAGCAGATCAACAGCGTGTTTTTTTTTACCATATCTTTATCTGATTTGATTATCGTACAACTTTTACTTCGGATGGAGCATCGATCCGACTCCGTACTTCCCCGTCAGCGCCTTTTTCGTGACGGATAGTGATCACACCGTAAGGAGTCGGGAACGTTCCTTCCACCCACTCCAAGTCACCTAAATGCGGTGTGATCCGGACAACGCGGCAACCCGGCTCCACAACCTGAACACCCAACACATATTCACTCAGCCAGGAAGTCGGACCAGAAGCCCAACCGTGACAAAGGCTATGGCGAAAACCTTTATAACAATAAGCCCCGTAATCGCCATGAATATCTTTCTTGCCTACCGGAACCAATTCATCGATGCGAGAAGCGCCGGGCAACCAGTCTAAGTTGAAATCTTCCCAAAAAGTAGTTGCACCCAAATCGAGCATCGCACCCCAGAATTGGCGTATCACGTCGATCGCCCCTTGATAATTGCCGGCAGCAGCCATCGCTCGAAGCATATAATAACCATAAAAAGTAGAGAATCCATGCCCTCCATTAACTGCGAGATATCTCCGATCGGCCTCTTCCGGCTTCATCAGTCCGGCCAACGCCAACAGGGAAGCTGCCTGTTTCGATCCAGGAGCATCCGGAGCAACACCTGACTTCAGGAAAGGTTTTATCACCTTCGAAGCGGCCTTGGTCATCCTGTTTCCTACAGCCTCGCATTCTGCCGCCAACGCATCTTCGCCCAACACCTTACAAAGTTCGTTTCCGGCTTTCATCGCCTGTAGCATCAAGGCTTGCAAGCCGGCATCGATGGCAACCGGATTTTCACTGGACGGCCAATCGAGGAAACGTCCTCCTCCGTCGAGCTTCTCGACGCCGTCGTCACCGACTTTGGAGATCAAAAGACGGAGCAAACCGGTCAAATAGTCTTTCTGTTCCTTCAAGTAAGCCAAGTCCCCCTGATAGTAATACCAGTCGCGCTGGATCAGCAACCACCAGATGGAGTAACTGCACATCCCGTTCATCCAGCCAGGCAACGGCGTTGCATCGCGGATAAAATCAAGGCTTTTCGGTATCACCTCGTTATATCCGAAAACAGTGTTGACCGTCATCACTTCCGGATGCAAATCACCAATCCAGACCAAACGGTCACGTTTGATGCCGTCCCAAATATACTCCTGCATATTCAAATGTACCGTATAAGCACCAGTCTGCCAAATCCGGTTCAGCCGTTCGTCGTTGCAACGAAATGAGCCTTTATATGGGATGTCCCGAAAAACGGAAATGGCACGTATTTCTTTAATATGCAATTCGACGGAATCGTCCAAAAGATCAATCCGAGCAAACCGAAACCCGGAATTACCCACTTCCATAACCCCCAACCAGGGTAGGCGAATAGTAAAATCGCGCATGGCATGATCGTTGGAAGCACCGTTCACCCCATCTATATCGCACATGGCTTCACTTACCGACTCACCCAAACGGATCCGGACGGCGACTGGTTCGTGCGAAGCCGGCATGCCGGTTACTATTTGCAAGCCGCCTTGCAGTTCTTTTCCAAAATCAAGAAGGATGGCAGGATGCTGCCGGTCGGTGCTCGAAAGCTTACAGATGTTATGATTCACAAGATTGGATTGTCCGTTTCCAGAAAGAAGCAAATGGTTTGCACCCTGTATCAACTGGCTTTCCTGTTGCCAGACGATGCGTGCGGGAGGTAGATATTCGCGTACACGACTATCGCGCTGCCGGGCGGACAATGATACGGCAAAGAATAGAGATATAAGAATAAATAATGTTTTCATGGTATATGGTGTTTATATGAATGATGATTTATCTGTTACTTTTCTCTTGAAAGAAAAGTAACCAAAAGTTCACGGCTTAACCTGTCTCGCTACTCCGTTCCCTCCGGTTCGTTGTCGCGTCTGAAACTCGCTTCGCTCAGACAGCAGACGCTCCGGGCACTCACTTCGGTCTCTGCGCCTAACGCTCACCAGCTTAGGCCGAAATAGAGCCTAATGGCTCTTTAAGGATTGCCGATTCCGCCTGTTATATAGGTGTCGGCATCGGCAATCCCAAGAGAAAGCGTAGCTTTCTAAGAAAGGCCTAAGCGGACGGGCGTCAAGCGGAGGGTAAAGGTGAAGCGTCCGGAGCCTGCGCTGTCTGAGCGAAGCGAGTTTCGCAGGCGACAGCGGAACCTTTGCCCGGAGTAGGCCGGACGGTTCAGCCTTGATCTTTTGGTTACTTTTCCATCAAGGGAAAAGTAACAGATAAATTATCATTTACGATCGTAACCTATCACAAACCGAAGGCCGGAACCAAATCATCCAACTGCTTGTCAGTCATGCCGGCGGGTTCGTATCCTGCCATGCGTGCGCTGAAATAGATTTGGGCGGACTTGCTTAGCGTGTCGATTGCGTCAAAACATTCGATCAGGTCTTCACCGACTGCCAAAATACCATGTTTTTCCCAGAATACGACATCGTGCTTTTCCAATTGTTTAATGGTTGCACGTGCTAAATCCAGTGTCCCAGGTATTTCATAGGGAACAATACCGACTCCTTTCGGGACAATGATACGACATTCGGGAATCATGCTCCACAACGTACGGGTGATGACATCCGAATCCAAGAACGGTTTACAATGCGTCATGCCGATCAGGTCGGTCGGGTGCGTATGCAAAACGACTCTGTTATCACGGCCCAGGCCACGCAGATAATTATGCATCATCAAATGCGAAGGCAACTCGGAAGTAGGCAAAATCAATTGTTCAGCAATAATATCATAACTTTTTCCATCCCCGGCGATACGGATCAGGGAACCGTTGGCCAACGGTTCCTGTGCTACATAACGCATCCGCTTTCCTGTACCGGTGACATAGAAAATATGTCCGGCAAGAGCGGTCATCGCTTCTTGTAAAGGAATAGCCGGTCCCAGTGCGGGAAGTGCTTTTTCGACATCGTTCATCAAGTCGGTCAGGTTTACGGAAATGTTACCACCGTTACGCTCCGCCCATCCTTTTGTCCAAAGATAGCCGGCCACTTCAGCGATACGGCCAATCTCGGCCATCAATTTTTCATTGTTTCTAATTGTTTTCATTTTACTTATATATCTTTTTTATGAGGGACACGCCCCCGGCTCAAAATTGTTCTTCACCCGGCAAAAAACAGACAAGCACGGGAGCTTAATTTCATACCTATGGAAATTAAGTTCCATACCTATCGAACTAACGTCCCATGCCTATCCATTTCCAATCAGATCATTATCTTAAATCAAATTAGGCAGCAAAAGTGAGAATATCAGGAGACACATGCCGCAAACCAAAACGACGATCGTCTGCCGGCTCACCCCTTTCCACTCTTTCAATATAATGCCCCACACATTGCTGAAGATCACATTCAGCGACATCAGGATGCTCCATGAAAAGGCCAGCATCACCGGAGATTCGGCAAAATAGCTCTTTCCCATTCCCAGCCCGAAGAATTGCGAATACCACAAAACACCTGCCAGCGCACAAAATAAGACATTATTCAGCAAAGTACCGCCTGATACGGAGAAATAATCTCTCCCCGTCTTGTTCCTTACATTCTGGAAAAGGCAATAAGAGGCGTTCGTGATAAAACCCCCGATCGTCACCAACAGGATGACCGGATTCAGTGCGAACAATTCGCTTGCGCCGGACTGTTTCGCCTTCTCAAGGATCGGAGCGCCGGATTCCAGGCCCAGATTGAAGCAGGCACTCATCACACCGGCCAAAAGAGCGACAAGCAAACCTTTCGTCAACGCGAAATCCTTTACAGCCGCTTTCTTTTCCTCCTCGGTCATATTACGGGCGCGAAGACTTCCGGCATACCCGATCACGGCGATACCGGCAAGCGTGATACACACACCGATCAGCAAGACCAGGCCATCGCCATGAAACAAATCCGTTCCGCCAAAAACTGCCGGGAAAAGCGTCCCGAAACCGGCACACGTTCCAAGCGCGATGCTCTGGCCGAGCGCAACCCCCAAATAACGCATGCTCAACCCGAAGGTCAACCCGCCGATCCCCCACAAGATTCCGTAGATAACGGCCCCCGCAGCTCCGCCGGCACTCCACAGTTCCAAGAGGCTGCTCCCATTGGGAATGGCAAGCTGCGCTCCTAAGAATGGGAAGACGAGCCAGGCAAAAATGCCTTGCACCAACCAAAAACTTTCCCAGCTCCAATCCTTGACTTTGTTGATCGGAACGTAGGAACTGCTCTGCCCGAAACTACCGATTGCGATTATGATCAATCCGATGATTATTTCCATATATGTTATTTTTAGAGGGCGAACCTGTGTGTTCGCCCCTAAGGTTAACGTTTACTTGTTACTTCCGCTTCGTATTTTTCTATCTCGGCGATATAATCCTCACCTACCGGGACGTCGTTTTGCAGGCAGAACATATCCCAGACGGCTGTCCACGGAAGGCTCTTCATTTCCTCCTGCAGAGCTAAACGCTGGAAATATTTGCCTTCGGCTTCGTACTGCTGCAAAGTTGCCGACGGTTCAAGAAGGGCTTGCATAAAGGCCTTCTGTGTTGCACGGCAACCGATCACGTACGCCCCGATACGGTTGATCGTCGCATCGAAGTAGTCCAAGCCGATATGCACACGGTCCAATGCCTTGCAACGGATGATTTCGCGTGCCAGATCGAGCAAGTCGTCGCTCAAGATCACCACATGGTCGCTGTCCCAACGAATCGGACGGCTCACGTGCAACATGATCTCCGGTGTAAAAAGAAGCAGGGCCGAAACCTTGTCGGCGATACTTTCCGTCAGATGGAAATGGCCCGTGTCGAGCGTCACAATCTTATTCTTCTTCGCACCGTAGCCCAAGTAAAAATCATAGGAACCGACCGTATAACTTTCCAGACCGATGCCGAACAGTTTTGCCTCGATACAATCCTTCATGTTCTTATATTCAGTTGCAAAAATCTCGTCGAGCGACTGTTCCAGTATCTGACGATATTTGAGACGGCTGGCGGGAACTTCTTTACTGCCGTCGTGAATCCACAGGTTCATAATACAGGGATCGTCCTGGTATTTGCCCATCTCCTCGCTGATCCAGCGGCAGCGTTTCGTATGTTCGATCCAGAAATTGCGGATCGCATCGTCGGGATTCGCCAACGTCAGGTCGCCGCTCTTCGGATGCGAAAAAGAAGTGCTGTTGAAATCCAGCTTCATCCCGTTCTCTTTCGCCCACTGCATCCAGCTCTCAAAATGAGCAGGTTCCACTTCGTCACGGTCGACCTTCCTGCCCTGGAAGTCGCCATATATTTCATGCAGGTTCAAGCGATGTTTACCAGCGATCAGAGAAGCCGCTTTCAAGACATCGGCACGCACTTCGTCGATCGTGCGGGCACGTCCCGGATAGTTGCCTGTCACCTGGATTCCGCCCGTCAGCGAACCGCCCTGGTTCTCGAAACCGCTCACATCGTCCGCCTGCCAGCAATGCATCGAAAGAGATATCTTCTGCAATTTGTCCATTGCCTCCCTTGCATCCACACCGACAGCTGCATAGCGTTCAACAGCTGCCTCATACGCTTGTCTGATAATGTTTTCTTTTGTCATGGTCTTATTTTTTTGAGGTTACAGATTTATATTTCCTAAAAGCCTCTTCCCACTCTCCACTACCTTCCGGCAGAAAGACAGCCGGCGAAAGGAAAGAGTTGATCAAACGGCGCATCTCCCAACGGTCGGCTACCAATCCCGCCGCCCTCGCCTGCACCATGCAGTTGCCGATTGCCGTCGCCTCCGAAGGCCCTGCCACAACCGGCATGTTTATTACATTTGCCGTAAATTGATTGAGAAGATTATTCATCGAGCCTCCCCCGATCACATGCAATTTGCGGATCGGGAAAGGAGCCATTTCGGATAACAATGCCAGCACCTCCTTATACCGGAATGCCAGACTTTCAAAAATACAGCGGATAAACTCATCGTCCTCGACCGGTTCGGGCTGCCCCGTCTCGCGGCAATAAGCCTTGATTGCCTCCGTCATGCTCGGCGGATTGGCAAAACGCGGATCGTCGGGATTCACAAAACTGCGGAAAGGCGTCGCCCGTTCCGCCATCTTGACAATCGCAGGATAGGAATAATCGCGCCCGGCCTTCTCCCACTCTTTCCGGCACTGTTCGAGCAACCACATCCCTGTGATATTTTTCAGGAAACGGGTCGTCCCGTCTATCCCGCCTTCGTTCGTGAAATTATGCCGGAAAGATTCTTCCGAGATAATCGGTTCTTCCGTTTCGATCCCCATAAGGCTCCATGTGCCGCTGCTAAGATAGGCAAACTCCCGGTCCGCCGCCGGAACAGCCGCGACAGCCGAAGCCGTGTCGTGGCCGGCAACTGCTATGACCGGCACTTTGCCGATCCCCGTTTCCCGTGCAAGCGCATCGGTCAGTTCCCCGACAAAAGTTCCCGGCATCACTACCGGACGCATGATAGAGGGCGCAACACCTGCCGCTTCCAACAGAGAAGCCTCAAACTCCTTCGTCACCGGATTCAACAGCCCGGAAGTGGAAGCATCCGTATATTCGCAAACCTTTTTGCCCGTCAACAGGTAAGAAAGCAGATCGGGCATAAACAGTATCTCTTCGGCAGCCTCCAACGGCCCGAAACCTTCCTTTTTAGCCCTGAATAACTGGAAAACACTATTAAAATTCATGATCTGTATACCGGTAAGCCGGTAGACTTCCGACCGGGGAACACGCTGGAAATATTCTTCCGGCGCACCGTCCGTATAAGGATCGCGATACGCACGCGGTAGCCCCAACAGTGTGCCGTCTTCCGCCAGATACCCGAAATCCACCCCCCAAGTATCGATCCCGATAGAGTCCGGGAGCAGGTTCCGGCGTGCACAAATCGTAAGGCTTTCTTTCAAGGCATCATATAACCGGTATATGTCCCAGTAATATTTCCCATGCAACTCCATGATCGCATTCGGGAAACGGTGAAGTTCCTGCATTTCAAATTTGTCACCAACCAAAGTGCCTAACACGGCACGTCCACTGGTCGCTCCTATATCAAAGGCTAAAAAGTTATATTTCTTCATGGTACAACACAGTTGTTTGTTTTATGATTGCAAAAGTAAACGGTAAATTACTATCTTTGCTTTTGAAAATGATTTTAAACCTTTCAAATCTGACAGAGGAGATGGAGAAACGACTAAGCGATCAATTGAGATATCTGACGATAAGTGCGATAGACGAAGAGTGGGGAATTGTCGTCACGACCGTCGGCTACCAGTTTATTCCCCCGAAAGGGAACTATCCTCTTTCGAAGCATCCGGACAATTATAACTTCAAGCCGCAGACCGGACGAATCCTGAACGAATACCAGCTAAGGGTGTGTAACCAAGTCGGTGGGAATCCGATTTATCCAAGGTCTAGCCAGCCAGATAATAGCGAGTCTTGGGATGTTGTTGGTAACAGCAACTGACAAGCGTAGACAGCAAGAAAGCAGGGTTGCAATGCTATTGAGCCTCGAAAAGTTAACTTCAGTAGGCCGACGTCTTAACTGGTGCGGAAGGCAACAGCACACAAGTCATTATGGCGAGAATTGTGTGGCGCTGCGGGGTCAAAGGGCCAATCATGCTTGACATTGTGGGTACACATCAACTGGGGAGAACCTGCCGTTTCTCGAAAAAGAGTATGAAGTATCAACTGAAAATGGAGAGCTTCAAATGGATAACAGGTAGTCGGACAGTCTCATAGTACTGATGAAATCGGGTAATGCCGATGGAGGGAAGGGGACTGCATAGTAACGGTCTTTCTGAGGACACATTATCCGTACTCAGGGACGGAGGAAATAATGGGAACGAAATTAGAAAGAATAGCTGAAATATCGGCAGAAACAAAGAAACCTGTATTCACATCCATATATCACTTGATAAATGCAGAATTGCTGAAACAATGCCATAAAGAATTAGATGGCAAAAAGGCAGTTGGTGTTGATAAGGTGACAAAGGAAGAATACGGAAAGAACCTCGATAGAAATATCGAAGACTTAGTACAGAGGTTAAAGAACAAATCTTTTAAACCACTCCCATCATTGAGGGTATATATTCCAAAGGGAAATGGAAAAATGCGACCGCTGGGAATAGCCTCTTACGAGGATAAGATTGTCCAAATGGCAGTAAAGAAAGTACTAGAAGCAATTTACGAGCCAAGATTTCTGAACTGTATGTATGGATTTAGACCAAACAGAGGTTGTCACGAAGCGGTAAAAGAAGTATATCAGAGAATCAGTTATGGGAAAATCAGCTACATAGTGGACGCTGATATTAAAGGATTTTTCGATCACATTAACCATGACTGGATGATGAGATTTCTGGAATGGCATATTCAAGACCCAAATCTGCTCTGGCTGATAAAGAAATATTTAAAAGCTGGAATAATGGAAGATGGAAAATTTGAATCAACAGAGGAAGGTTCAGCACAGGGTTCAGTCATGAGTCCGATGCTAGCAAATATATACATGCATAACGTGTTAACGCTGTGGTTTAAATTTGTGGTGAAAAAGACGTTAAAAGGAGACTGTTTTCTGGTGAATTTTGCAGATGATTTTGTAGCTGGATTCCAGTATAAATCAGAAGCAGAGTGGTATTATTCAGCCCTGAAAGAGAGGATGGAACAATTCAATCTTGAGCTGGAAAGCAGTAAAAGCAGGTTGATTGAATTTGGGAGATTTGCAGAAACCAACAGACTATCCAGAGGAATAGGTAAGCCAGAAGCATTCGATTTTCTAGGTTTTACTTTCTATTGCGGGAAAACGAGAAAGGGAACATTTGCATTAAAGTTGCAGACATCTCGAAAGAAGTTTGAACGTAAGCTGAAAGAATATAAACTATGGATATATGATAATCGGAACCGTCCGGTCAGAGAAATCATAAAAGAGCTGAATGTAAAGCTTGTAGGTCACTATCGCTATTATGGAGTAACATGGAATTATAGAAGATTATGTGCATTCTTACACAGAGTACAACAATTCCTGTTTAAAGCGGTAAATCGTCGAGGTTGCAGAAGAGCCTATACATGGGGTGGTTTTTGGGAAATGCTAAAGTGTTATCCGCTTGCGAAACCAAAGACGTACTATTGCTTATATTAAAGTGAATGTTATTATGAGGAGCCGTATGCGGGAAAGCCGCACGTACGGATCTGTGAGGGGCTAAAGTTGCAAGGCTTTAGTCTACTCGACTTTGAAACTGAGAAATCGGAATTTTTATAAAGAGCTGATCCAAAAAGCAGGCGCTGAAACGGAACTTGTCTATATGAAAGCCAGTAAGGAGCTTTTGCAAAAAAGGCTCTATAAAAGAAATCAGGTCTTAAATGCCAATTCGCCGTTTGTGATAACAGATGAAATATTGGAACATCATTATCACGCATTTCAGGAGCCATGGGGCGAAGGAGAAAAAGTAATTTTGCAGAAAGAGGATATTATGCAGTATTCAAAGGAAGAAAGTAAAGCAATCTGGAATCAAAACGCTGAATTTTGGGATTGTGCAATGGGGGATGAATCAAATGATTTTCACAGAGAAGTTGTCCGCCCCAAAGTAACAGAGCTTCTAAATCCTGATCCAACAGACTATATTTTAGATATTGCCTGTGGAAATGGAAATTATTCTGCATATCTTGCAGAAAAAGCTGTCTCTGTTTTGGCTTTTGATTATAGTGAGAAAATGGTGGAACTGGCAAAAAAGCGCCAAAAACGGTATGCTGATCACATTGAGTTTTGTGTAGCAGACGCCACGAATGAAACAAGTCTGATGGCATTAAAAAGAAATAAGCCGTTTACAAAAGCAGTCTCCAATATGGCGGTCATGGATATTACCGATATTAAGCCGCTTTTTACCTCTGTTTATAAATTGCTTGAGGATAACGGAGTATTTGTATTTGCGACACAGCACCCCTGTTTTGTAACGCTTACAGAAAAATATATGACGCCGCATAGCTATTACGATATTGCGATTGAAGGACAGCCTCAAAAACAATGTTATTATCATCGTTCTTTACAGGATATTTTTAATCTGTGTTTTGATACCGGATTTGTCATAGACGGATTTTACGAAGAATGCTATTTTAATAAAGAAATCCCGGATATTATCATTGTCAGAGCCATAAAAATTGAGAGGTAGATAGTAGATTTGCCATTTCCTGTAATTGTAAAAAGCTTAAAACTATGTAGGTATCTATTTTGATTATAAGACAAGAAAGACCAGAAGATTATGATACGGTATATCATGTTGTAAAAGAAGCATTTGAAAATGCTGAATATACAGATGGAAATGAACAGAACTTAGTTGCTGCGTTAAGAAAAAGCAAATCGTTTATTCCGGAACTTTCTCTTGTTGCTGTCGAGGACGAAAAAATTGTAGGACATATTCTTTTTACAAAAGCAGTTGTTCAAGGGGTTGAGGTTCTTGCGTTTTGCAAACAAGGCAATTTTGACTTTGTCGTTGTTCATGGCGTGTGCCGAGTTTCTTTCGGCTATA
>ENA-UEPQ01000742-UEPQ01000742.1-human-gut-metagenome-genome-assembly--contig:-NODE-742-length-15436-cov-3.803633_pt1 | contig 15436 bp, 9 predicted proteins | sample MGYA00242903_ERZ507922 | MGnify/ENA primary metagenome ERZ507922 (study PRJEB26167, sample SAMN06115483) | human gut metagenome | host: Homo sapiens | place: China:Sichuan | collected 2014-10-16... | reverse complement strand
TCAACCCGCAAACCGCTCGCATGAGCATGGTCTTACCCGAACCGTTTATCCCCTGAAGCCCGACCACAGTCCCAGGGTCAACCTCGATGGACACGTTGCGCAGGACATCGTTTTTACCCATGCGCTTCGATACGCCCCTTACGATCACACTCATATCTTGTCCCCCTTTTCTATAAGGTCGGCCCTTCGAAACCACAGTCCACCCAACGATAGGCATAACGACATAAGCCCAATTGATGACAAGACACTCGAGCCCGCCGCGATTCCCTCTTTGACAATTCCACCCCAGCGCAACAGCATCAAGGCGTTACCCAATAGCGCCCAATGTCGTGCATATGCCGAGCAGATCAGGTAGCTCATTAAAACCACAAACGAGACTGACGACCCAAGCACAAACCCAACCGCTGCCTGCGCAAACGCAAGCGCCTCAAAAGCAAATAAGAGACCTATGAAAAACGGCAGCGCATCTGCCTCGGCAGCTTTGAGAAACCACGGCGCCAAATTAGCCAGTTGAAGCGACTCACCATGAATGACCGCGCTGAACGAGGAGCTCACCACCAAGCTCCAAATCACAACAGAGCAAACCACCACGAGCAGTGAAAATGCCGTTACTGCCGCCACCAAGATAAAACGCGAGACCCACCAAAGGGTTCTTGCCCGGCATCGAACAAGCGCTTGCAAACCAAACCCGTGCAACGATTCGGTCGGATAGTCGAGTGTTGTATAGAGAATAAGCAGAATGAGAAATAGCCATCCTAGCGGAGGCACAAACATGACCCCGGGCCTAGGCTCAAACGGAGCAGATCCGGCAAACACGAGCGCAAGATTATCCGCAAACCCCAAGGTATCCGTTCTAACCCCATACACAGAAGACAATCCGTAGGCGTACACCAAGTTCGCAACGGTCACTGCCGCAATTGCAATAAAAGTGATGATGTTCTTCTTCAAAACGGTCCTCAGGTCCGCGGCGACCAGCCTAAACAGCATCAGACCACCTCGCGTCTTTTCCACGCCCCAGAAAAAGCCAACGAAGCAAGGGTCAATAATATGATTTCCGCAAAACCGGCTCGAATGTCTGGCCAGTTATTCAGCGATTCCGACCTGATGCTGTTGAGGATATTGCAGTTAAACCCCACACAAGCCATTACGCCGAAGATCCAGCCATTTGCAAAATGCCACGCAACCATTAGCAGATACGGGACAATTATCGCTTTGATTCTGCTACGAAACAAAATTGAGAAGCCAGTTACAGCCATGGATAAAGTCCCGAGCGTGACAGCATCGAACAGCGTGTATGCGAGCACATATGACAAAGGATGCGAATAAAATAGACCGGAGAAGTAGCTATGCAGGTAAAGTCCTACGTAAGTCGACTCATCGACCCGAGGAAGATACGCAGGAAAAAGCATCGAGACGATCAGGAAATTGACGAGCAGAGGAATGGCAGTCACTGTAAACGCGGAGAGGAAAGCAGACAGCATCTTTACGTTCACGTACGCCTTTCTGGAAACGCGCGTGCATATCTGCATGTCATAACCACTCAAACGCTCAAAGAGACACGACCAAGATCCAGCCAACATTGCAAGCAGGGGCAGTGCATAGAAAAACACCGACGCAGACAGTGGCGCGTTCGCGCTCACAACAATCCAGTTACCGAAGCTGCTTTCACGTGTTTGACCGAGATAATTTTCGGCTTGCACGCCAACGCCGTAACCAAAAGAAAGAAGGTTGTGGCGCTCTTTTTCCAAATTTGCCCACGGCTCCAGCGCGGCAGCTATTGCAACTGCGACCGCAATCAAGAGAGCAAGGATAAAAGCTGGACGTCTAATCGTTTTCGACAGTTCGTATCTTGCGAGCTTTTGGTTCATACGTCCTCCTCCCCCTTCCGACCCTGAAAGCCGGAAGGGAGCCATTTCAAACAACTATGCGGGAAGCTTGTGGAAATGCCCGACGCAGTCGGGGCTCCATACGCCAATAACAGTGCCGTAGCCAGACTCCGCCCATGCAGTCAGTCGCGCCGCAGATCGCCCGTTCTCACGGACGAGGTTATACATTTCCCACTGTCCCTTGTGATTCGAACGATACGTTCCCTGAGTACAATTCATGCTGCCGCTACCGCTTGTGTTATACGCACCGTCTGTATATAACCGAAGCGGATTTCCCGTATGGCCCTGGATATCCAGATAGAGCGATGAGGAATCATCCTTTTGACGGTAGCCAGTTGCACTCGTCCCGGCACATTGAAAACTAAATGCCTTATCGGCATTGTTCGTACAGGTCGTAATTCCCGTATCGGCGTTTTGAGTAATGCTGGAAACCTGAGAGGTGTCAAACTCCTCTTGTGCAAACGATGCAGCGGGAACCCCTAGGGACAGACCAGCTGCAATCACCAAGCCGACTCCGATTCGAGCAATAGCGCTCCTTGGCTTAATCATGGCCTTCTCCAATCAAAAGCGGTTAACAATGCGTCGACGCACGGCAAACCTTCGCATGAATAGAGAAAGATGTCTGTAAACACCCGCTATTGAGTTGATTGCTCAGGCGTTTACACGTTATTTACCTGCGATAACAATAAAATTAGCTCCGCCTTATTCTTGATCTTCAACTGGCGGTAAGATGCAGACCGCAGCGCTTGCACCGTAGATGCAGCGTAACCGACATCCTCCGCAATGGCCTTTGTCGTTGCCCCCTCTGCCGTCATCAGCAAAATTTGCGACTGAACATCAGAAAGGGAGCGCGATGTAAGCAGGGCCAGCTGGCGCACGCGGGCCGTTTCGGTGGACCCGTTCGCCCGGTACTCCAAGACGGCCTTCTCGTCCTCAACCGAGCGGGCGAGCGCGATGTGCGTAACGAACATGGGCACAGACCAGCAAACAATCACCGTTGCCACGACGACATTGACAGCCGAACTTTGCCCCAACAACGACGCGAGGAACAACGGCTCGAAAACCGTCAGATCCTGCACCATATTGAGCAAGACAGCCCAAACAGGAGCCGTCGCCCCGAAGCAAAGCATCCATATCCCAAGCATTTTGCGCTGCGGACAGCTTCGCATCACTATATATGTGAGCAGCACCCCCGTCAGCACCGCAAGTCCATGGATTCGCCCCCTAGCGACCGCATAGATTAAGGCAACCATGCCCATTGACACCAACGGCACGATAGCCCGAGCATGGGCATGCACCTTAAACGGACGCAGCCCAACAGCGAGCGAAGCCGTAGACGCCACGCCGCAAAACAGGACCGGCACAGCCATCAACGGAACGCGTATGCACATCAATGCCGCGATATAGATAAAAGACCATTCCACAGCAGATAGCACCGCCCATACGTACGGGCTTCCGAGCCAAATCGCTTCACCCGCTCTATCCAGCGCAGCGCCACGATTCGCTTTTCCACCCGCGTAGCGTAGCGACAGAAGCAGTCCGAGACCCAATGCGTAGCTTAAGAGGGAAAAGGCGACAGCCCGCGAAACACCGGACCCCCAATCGCTATCCGCCATTACCAAGGGCCCCGCCGCAAGGAGGATAAAGAATAATGTGAGCAGGTATCGAAACAGCCGGCGCGTTCGAGCTGATGCCACTATATCGTCAGCATGCCGCTGCGGTAGCTCATGCCCTACAGTATCGCCCTCACCCGCAAACAGCGCCACGAGCTCGCGTGAGCCCGCAACCGACGCCTTCCCGTATGCTCGGTGAAGCGTTGTTCTCACCGTCGATGGCTTCGTATCCGTCTCCTTGGCAATTTCCGCCGGCGTTTTCCCTTTGAGCAGCAGTCGAACAAACTGCTCTTCTCTAGGCGACAGGGCAGGGGAAAACACCCCCGCATCGAATGTGTCGGACGCACAGGCGATATCCGAATTGTTGTCCCGTTTCCCCCTTAGCAACATGCATACGAAGGCAGCAGCGATAACGGACCCCATCGCCAGCAATGCAATGACCACGGCATCGCTTGCGAAGTATGCCGCCTCAACAGCCGGAATAAGACCAATAGGAACTGCTACGAGCACAGAACAGGCAAACACGTCGCGCCGCCCATGGCCAAAGGCACGAGGGCGGCAAAACGGCGGGGCCACAGTCAATGCGAGATAGACCAACGGAATTAAAAGCGCAAGGCCAATTGACGCGGCCGTTACAGGGGGCATCCCCCATGGCTCGGGAACGACTCTCCATGAAACTCGACAGCAAAACAGCAGGCAAGACATGACGGCTATTGTTTCTGTAAAAATCGCGTCCTGCGGGTGACGAGTTTCCCTTTCGTCAGTCCGTGTCGACCTCTGCGTCAAAGGAGAGTCCGCCGTGCCCCAAATAACATATGAGAGAAGCAGCGACCCAACAAAGCACGAGACACACGAAACGCCATGTAACAACCAAATCGGTGCAAACACGATTGGAATAGAGTCTCCGCGAGCATAGAAAGCCAGGTCGGCCCATTCGGGAACCGTTGCAATAACACCAAGGAAAACACCGATGGCACCGAGATGCCTCGGCCTTCTCATTCCCCCCTTGCATAGCGCAGCACCATGAACAAACGCCGCGAGGCATGCGCCCAGGATAACGAGCCAGGTCATTGCACCTGACGCTAGGCCGATTGAAGATGAAAACCGGTGATAAGGGGTGACCGCCATTACGACAAGCGCAATGGCGCAGGCAAATGTAGCAGAACGGCGGGAAAAGAGCATACGGCCTCCATAGCGTGTCATTATATCGCTCGAGCCGCTCGTTTATCTCTGTTCTCACACCAGCCAGCATCAATGATTCAGGCGAACTCCAATCCGCGCCAGATCACGGTCCGGCTTTTGTTCGCAGTCCCCACATCAAAGCGGGATGCGGTTTCCTTTTGGACGCCGGTTCGGAAAGCGCATCCCGTTCCAGGGCAATATTCTGGGATGCAGTTTCCGCAGCCCACCCCATTTGGAAAGCGCATCCCATAATTTGGCTGAAAACTGAGATGCGCTTTCCAAACGAGCCGAAACGGGCCGAATCGATCGGGCCACCTCGCATCCCGCTATCCTCGCCATCTGCCCGAGCGTGCTACACTAGCAGCATCTATGCCACCGCGAATGGCTCGGCCCCGTGCCCGCCACTCGCAAACGAACTTTAAACGCACGAGGGTTGGCCATGCCGCTTTTCTCGCAACATACCGCCCGGTTCTCGCCGGACGTTCCTTTGGAGGGCACCAGCTCTCGCGAGCTGCTCAAGCGGTACCAGCCGCTCGAGACGCTTGCGACCGGCGGTTTTGGCTCCATCGAGATCTGCCGCGACACGCACCTGCGCCGCCGCGTCGCCATTAAGCGCATCCCCCTTATCAACGGTGCCGGCATGCCCGCCAGCAACATCATGGATGTCCTGCGCGAGGCACACACCGCCGCCATGCTTCAACATCCCAATATCGTGCAGGTTATCGACTTTACGCACGACACCGCCTATGCCTACCTGGTTATGGAATATGTCGACGGCATGTCGCTGGCCGAGTTTTTGCATCGCGTGGACGGCCACTCACTTACCTTTGACGAGGCCGCGGCCATTGCCGATGCCCTGGGCCAGGCGCTCACCTTCGCCCACAGTAATGGCGTACTCCACCTGGACATTAAGCCCGCCAACGTGCTCATCGACCACTCGGGCAATGTAAAGCTCACCGACTTTGGCATGGCGCGACTGTCGTCCGCCGGTGGCTTTGGCGGCTCGCGCGGCGGCACCATCGGCTACATGCCGCCCGAGCAGCTCGATATCGAGACCGGCACGGTCGACGAACGCGCTGATGTCTTTGCCCTCGCCTGTGTGATCTACGAGGGCCTGTGCGGCAGCGCTCCCTTTATGGCGGCCACGCCCGCCGACTCGCTCGGCCGTATCATCGGCGGCGCCACCTATCCCAGCGAGCTGATACCACACTTTCCCCCGGGAGCCGAGAGCGTGCTCATGAGCGCGCTCTCCCCCATGCCGCAGGACCGCCCCAGCAGCATCGAGGCATTTTGTGACCAGCTGCTCGCCGGCTTGGGCAGCGTGCGCGAGGGCCGTCGCAGCCTGGAGCAGATGGTGGGCGAGCTGTCAGATGACGAGCGCGCGGCAGACGGTATCGAGCCATCGACCTACGAGGACGACACCATCGAAGTCGACCCCGCACTCGGCTGGGCAGGCACGCGCTGGAGCCATGCGCGCGACTACGCCATGCACGCTATCTCGGCGCTAACGTGCGGCGCCTTTAGCTTTTTGCTGATGCAGACGGCCGGCGTCGCGGCGCTTCCCGGCCTGGTCATTGCGGCTATCGCGATCGGAGCGGCGGCCGGCCTGGCCCCCCAGATTGGCTCGGCCATCTCGGCTGTGGGCTTTTTGGTGCTCATGGCAAACGCCACCATGCAGGCACAGGGCGTCCTGTCGATGTTGCCCGTCGCGGTGATCTTTGCCGCCGCCATGTCCGGTTGGTGGATCGCCTGGGGTCGCACCGAGGCTGCCGCGAGCGCCGCACTCACCTGTGCACTCGCGCTTGGCTGTCTGACCGGCAATACCTTCCTGGCAGCTGGGGTCACCGCCGGCGTCGCGTCATTTTGGCTCGGCCCGGCAAGCGCCGCCGCGGCAACGGGCATGGGCGCACTTTTTGCCCGTCTGGCCACGGTCGCGCTTTCAGCCGGAGGCGTGCTGGGGCTCGGTAACGTTGCCGCAGCGCTGGGAGACCCACTCCTTTGGGCTGCCTTTGTGCTGGTAGCGGCAACTGCCGCGGCGTCATCTGCGCTGCTCAACGCCCATGCCAAGCGTGCCGATCAGGGCTCAAACCTTGCCGTAATCGCCGCCATCGCTGTCGCCGGCATCGGCTGCGCAGCGGCGTCCTGTCTTGCACACCATATGGAAATTGCCAGCCTTGCAGCCGCGGTCGTCGCCAAGGCGGCGGTTGCGGGAACCCTATCCTCTATAATCGTTGGGATATGCCTATATTTGCTCGGATACCAAAGAACCTATACGGAGAGTGATCTTTCGTGAACTTCCTGAACATCTTCGAGGACCACGTGGCCGGCATCTTCGGTGCCACCCGTGCCCCGTTCTCCTTTAAGAAGCTTGCCAAGCAGGCCGCTCGCGACATGGAGGATCAGACTCTGGTGATCAACGGCGTCAACACGGCGCCGGCACTCTATACCATCCTGATCGCCGCCGACGACGATCCCATGCTCGCCCCGTTCTACCCCGAGCTTTCGCGCGAGGTCCGCGAGTTCGTGAAGGCGCAGGCCGAAAAGCGCCGCTATGTCTTTGTCGGCGAGCCCCTCGTGCGCTTTATGATCGATCCGCAGCTGCGCGCCGGCAAGTTCTCGGTCTTTGCCGAGAACGTCGATGCCCCCACGCTCGGCCGCCTGTACGAAGAAGAGCGCGCCTATCAAAACGGTCTGGGCCAAAACAACTCCGCGGCAAGCCGTGCCGCCAGCGCCCCGCGCGCCGGCCAGCAGCAGTTTGCTGCCCCGCAGCAGCAGCGCCCCGCCGCCATGCCCCAGCAGCAGCCGACGCCTCGCGCCGCCGCTCCCGACCCGCTTGCCGTGGCAGACCCCTTCGCGCCTAGCGTCCCCGACCCCGCCGCAGCACCCATCCCGGTGCCGCAGACCGTCTCGCGCGACGCGCTTGCCGGCATGGGCGGAGCCGCCGCGACCGGTGCCGCCGTGGGCCTAGGCGCCGCAGCCGGCATCGCCTCCAACATGGCGAGCACTCGCGCCCCGCAGCGCCCGCTCGCCCAGCTCGTCGACGTCGTGAGCGGCGAGAGCCATAGCATCACCTCCGCACAGGTGACTATCGGTCGCGAGCGCTCGGTTTCCGATATTGCCCTGCGCGACCCCAACGTGTCGCGCCGCCACGCCCAGCTCACCTTTACGGGCTCGGATTGGTCGATCGAGGACCTCAATTCCACCAACGGCACGCTCGTCAACAACCGCCGCATTACGCGCTGCCCGCTGCGCAACGGCGATCTGCTGACGTTTGGCCTGAGCACCTTTGAATTTAGGGGATAGTCGCTTATGAACATCGATATCGTCCTTTTTGCAGGCCGCATCGTCCTGGTCGCCCTGCTCTATATCTTCCTGTTCGCCGTCATGAAGACCGGCGTGGGACTTGTGCGCGGACAGCGCCGCGACTCGGCTATCTGGACGATCGATGTGGACAAGGGCCCGCGCGGCATCCGTGGCATCCACGTAGACATGCTCGGCCCCGTCATCGTCGGTCGCTCGCCATCTTCGGACATCTGCATCAACGAACCGTTCGTCTCGGCCTCGCATGCGCGCTTTTCGCTGCAGGGCCCGGCGCTCATCATCGAGGACCTCAACTCGCTTAACGGCACGCTCGTCAACGGCCGCCAGCTCGTGGAGCCCGCGACGCTGCGCGAGGGCGACGAAGTCCAGATTGGCGATGTGGTCATGAAGGTGAACCGTCGATGATCGACGAGGAGAACAAGTCCGCAACTATGACCGAGGCACCGACCGCCGCCACAGCTGCGCCGGCCCACGCCGCTCCGGCGGGCTCCGCACCCGTGGAGCCCGAGGACACCGTGTTCTCCCTGCCTCTTTCGCATGTAACGCATGATATTTCGGATCTCGCCGATAACGAGGACGAAGAGGATGCCGTAGCGGCGCCCATCGGCGCACATGCTGCGGAACAGCCCACAGCGCCCGAAGCAACCTCGGCGCCAGCTCACTTTGCAGAGCCCGTCGCCGCGGCAATCAACGAGAGCGCTGCGGTGTTTGCGGCACCCGAGCCCGCCGCGCCGGCGTTTCCCATAGCCCCGGCATCCGAGGTTGCGCCCGTGTCTACGCCGGCGCCCGAGGCGGGGCCATCCCCCGAGGACGGCCCTGCACCCAAGGCCCCGCAGCCTGCGCCCGCAAGCGAGTCCGATACCGTGGCCGAGCCCGCCGCCCAGTCGCAAAGCACGCCCGCGCCGTCGCACTTTGCGACACCCGAGCCTATAGACGTCAGCCCGCAAGACGACGAGTCGACCGCCCGCGCGTCCGAGGAGCCCGGCTCCCCGGACACCGGCGATTCCGAATCAAACGCCGAGACCGACACCGTCTCTCCCGGTGACACAGCCGAGATCGACGTTGCCGCCGTTGAGGCCAAGCTCAAAGACCCCGGCTCGACCATGAGCTTTGAGCCCCTGACCGAGGAACGCATCGAGACCGACTCGACCTATGATGCCGGCACCACCACGCAACTCATGTGGGGCGCCCGCTCCGACGTTGGCTGTGTGCGCCCGCACAATGAGGATTCCTACCTGGTGCAGTCGCCGCTCTTTTGCGTATGCGACGGCATGGGCGGTCACGCCGCCGGCGAGGTAGCCTCTTCCATCGCCGTCGAGACTATTGCCAAGACGGCCCCGCAGTCCGCCGACGCAGCACGCCTGGCCGCAGCCGTCGAGGCAGCCAACGCCGCCGTAATCGAGGCGGCCCTGAACGGCCTGGGCAAGCCCGGCATGGGCTGCACAGCCACTTGCGCCTATATCGAAAACGACACGCTCGCCATCGCCCACGTGGGTGACTCTCGCGCCTACCTGCTCCACGAGGGCACGCTCATCCGCGTGACCCGCGACCACTCCTACGTGGAGGAGCTCGTGGACGCCGGCGAGATTACGGCAGACGAGGCTCGCGTCCACCCCAACCGCTCGGTCATCACCCGTGCGCTGGGCTCGGACCCCGCCATGTATGCCGACCACTTCACTCTGCATATCGAGGAAGGCGACCGCCTGATCCTGTGCTCCGACGGCCTTTCGAGCATGATTCCCGATAGCGATATCGAGAACATCGCCACGCAGTCCTTAACCGCGCAAATCTGCGTCGACAATCTAGTGGACGCGGCGCTTGCCGCCGGCGGCCACGACAACGTGACCGTAGTAGTCGTTGACCTGGTTGACGATGGCGTTATGCGCGAAGCGCAACGCGTGCGTCGCCGCAACATTACTATCGCCGCCATCCTGGCCCTCGTCTTTGTGCTGGCAGCTGGCATCTGGGCCTACACGGGTGTCACCGGCTCGTACTACCTGGGTACCTACCAGGGCAATGTCGCCGTCTGGCGCGGCCTGCCCGGCAAGCCGCTCGGACTCAAGCTCCACTGGCTCGAAAGCGAAACCAGCATTAAGCTGTCCGACCTGCCCGAAGACACGCAAAACCGCCTCAAGGCGGGCATTCCGCAAACAAGTGTCGACGATGCGCAGGACACGATATCCAAGTACCGCCACCAGATCGACGAGGAGCAGACCCGCCAGGTGATCGACGCGCAAACGATTCGCGACAACACCAATCAGGGATCGACCTCCGAATCAGATTCCGAGAAAACCGCCGAACAGTCCGCCGAGGCCGAAGCCTCCGATAAGAATTAGAAAGGGAGTGCCGCTTATGAGTCGCCGCAACACCGAGCTGCTCTTGCTCATCGCCTCGGCGTTCCCCGTCATCCTGCTGTATGCGATGTACGTGCTCACCGCGGGCGCTGCCATCTCCTTTGAGACGCTCGCCGTACCGATCGGCCTCTTTGCCGCCTTTGCTGCGGCCCACATTGCCGTGCGCATCTTGGCGCCCGGTGCCGACCCCGCCATCCTGCCCATTGTCTTTGTGCTTTCGGGCATCGGCATCACGTTCGTGACACGCCTCGCCCCCGCTCTCGCCATCTCACAGCTCATCATCCTGTTTGTCTCGGTGGCGCTCATGGTGGGAACGCTCGCGTTGGTTAAGAACCTCGACGTAGTCATGCGCTACAAGTACACTTTTGGCATTATCGGCATCATTCTGCTGATGCTGCCTATCTTTATCGGCACCACGATCTCGGGCTCCAAGCTGTGGATTCGCATCGCGGGCTTTACCATCCAGCCCGGCGAGTTCGCCAAAGTCTTTATCGTGCTGTTCTTGGCCGGGTACCTGGCCGAGAACCGCGAGCTGCTCTCCATCTCCAACCGCAAGATCTTAGGTCTTAAGATCCCTCGCCTGCGACTGCTGCTGCCGCTGTTTGCCGTGTGGGGCGTGTGCCTACTCGTTGTCGTCTTCGAACGCGACCTGGGTTCGGCCGTGCTGTTCTACACCATCTTCTTGCTGATGCTCTACGTTGCCACGGGTCGATTCTCGTATGTCGTTATCGGCCTTGCGCTCTTGGCCGTCGGCGCCGTGGGCGCCTACAAGTTCCTGTCGCACGTTCAGGTGCGCTTCCAAGTTTGGGTCGATCCGTTTAAGGACGCCCAGGGCCAGGGCTACCAGATCGTCCAGTCGCTCTTCTCGCTTGCCGATGGCGGTCTGGTCGGTGTTGGTATCGGCAACGGCATGGCCAACAACATCCCTGTCGTCGAGTCCGACTTTATCTTCTCTGCCATCGGCGAGGAGATGGGCCTTTTGGGCGGCGGCGCCGTGCTCATCCTGTTTATGCTCTTTGCCGTGCGTGGCCTCACCACGGCTGCCCGCGCTAAATCCGACCTCGCCGCCTTTAGCGCCACGGGCCTTACGGCCGCCATCAGCTTCCAGGCCTTTTTGATCGTGGGCGGCGTTACCCGCCTGATACCGCTGACCGGCGTCACCCTGCCCTTTATGAGCCAGGGCGGTTCCTCGCTGCTGGCAAGCTTTATCATCGTCGCGCTCCTGCTGCGCGCCGGTGACGAGGCGACCGGACGCGAGGCCGAGCTTACCGGCACCGGCACCATGACCGCCATCACCGATGATCAGGTCGCATCCGCCGCCGCCCCGACGGGCACGCGCTTTGCCACCTCGTCTTCCTACGGCAGCGGCAGCCATTCCGTCGGCTCGCGCATGCGCCGTCGCCTGCTCGACACGCCTGAATCCGGTGTGCTCGGCCGCGTTGCGCTCGCCAACCGTCTAACCCGTGCGGTGCTCGCCTTTACGGCGCTATTCGCCATCCTTATCGGCAACCTCACCTATGTCCAGGTCATCAAGGCCAAGGACTATCAGGACATGCCGACCAACAACCACACCATCGCCCGCTCCAAGTACATCCAGCGCGGTTCCATCATCACGTCCGACGGCGTGACGCTGGCCGAGTCGCTGCAGCAGGAGGACGGCACCTACGTACGCTCCTACCCCAACGGCAACCTGGCAGCGCACGTGGTTGGCTACGTGAGCCAGCAGTATGGCACCACCGCCATCGAGAGTGTCATGAACGACACGCTCACCGGCTCTAAGGATTACTCCAGCTGGAACAACGCCATCGCGTCGCTCGCGGGCCAGACCCAGCCGGGCAACACCGCCAAGCTCACCATCGACTCGCGTATCCAGACGGCGGCCGAGCAGGCGCTCAAGGGCTTTAAGGGCGCTGTAGTGGTCATCGACCCGCGTACCGGCGCGGTGCTCGCATGTGCCAGCTCGCCCACCTACGACAACACCAACATCGACGCCCTGCTGCAGGCGGGCGGCGGCGAGGACGGCTCTATGTACAATCGCGCCATGGACGCGCTGTACACGCCGGGCTCCACGTTTAAGGTCGTTACGCTTTCCGCGGCACTCGAGACCGGCACCGCCAGCCTTACCAGCACCTACCAGGCGCCCGGCTCCATGGACATCGGCAACGCGCCGGTCACCAACTATGCCAACGAGAGCTACGGCACCATCAGCCTGCAGCAGGCCTTTGCCGTGTCTTCCAACGTCGTCTTTGGCCAAGTGGCAAACGAAGTTGGCGCAAACACGCTCGTGCAGTTTGCCAACGCCTTTGGCTACGGCCAAAAGCTCGGCCAGGACCTGACCTCCGCGGCCTCCATCATGGCCGACCCGTCGCTCATGACCGAGTGGGAGACCGCCTGGGCCGGCGCCGGCCAGCCTGTCGGCATGGACCACACGCCCGGGCCGCAGACCACCGTCATGCAAAACGCCGTGATTGCCGCCGCCATCGCTAACAGTGGCGTGGTCATGGACCCGTACTTTGTAGCCCAGGTACTCGCCCCGGACGGAACTGTGGTCAAGACCACGCAGTCCCGCTCGCTGGGTCAGGCCGTCAGCTCCGCCACGGCCGACCAGGTCAAGCAGGCCATGCTCGCCGTCGTCCAGTCCGGTACCGGCACCGATGCCCAGGTCCCCGGCGTCAAGGTCGCCGGCAAGACCGGCTCGGCCGAGACCGGCGGCACCAACGTCAACTCGATGTTCGTTGGCTTTGCACCTTACGATTCACCCACGGTCGCCATCTCGGTGGCCTTGGAGGATTACGACAAACACGACGTCAAGGCGGCCAAGATTGCCGGCATCGTCCTGACCGCGGCGCTCGCCGCACAGGGAGCGTGATGCCCATGATCGAATCGGACACCCGAGGCGCGCCGCGGCCGAAGAGTTAGCGGCAACGCGCCACACGGCCCCAGCGGCCACATCGTATGTACTACACACATCGTTGAGCGAATAGTTATGTTAGGAGCAGGAATGGAACAGAGGGTCCTCGGGGGAAGATACCTCCTCAAGGATAAGGTGGGGACAGGCGGCATGGCGACCGTCTACCGTGCACAGGACCAGGTCCTCGACCGCACGGTAGCCGTCAAGATCATGCTGCCGCAGTATGCCGGTGACGCAACCTTCGCCGCACGCTTTAAGCAGGAGGCCCAGGCAGCAGCCGGTCTCTCCTCCCCCTATATCGTGGGCGTCTACGATTGGGGCAAGGACGGCGACACCTATTACATCGTCATGGAGTACCTGCGCGGCACTGACCTTAAGAGCGGCATCAAGAGCCACGGCGCCCTCGACCCCAAGAAGGTCGCCCAGATCGGATCGCAGATCAGCTCTGCACTCTCGGTCGCCCACAAGCACGAGATCATCCACCGCGACATTAAGCCGCAGAACATCATGGTGCTGCCCGACGGCAACATCAAGGTCATGGACTTTGGCATCGCGCGCGCCAAGAACAGCCACCTCACGCAAGACAACAACGTGCTGGGAACTGCCCACTACGTCAGCCCCGAGCAGACCCGCGGTCAGGACCTCGGCCCCACCTCGGATATCTACTCGCTGGGCGTCGTGATGTACGAGTGCGCCACCGGCCGCGTTCCCTTTGACGGTGACGACGCTATCTCGGTCGCACTCAAGCAGGTCAACGAGCTGCCTATTCCGCCAAGCCAGATCAACTCCGGTGTCGACGCCGACCTTGAGCGCATCATCCTCAAGTGCATGGAGAAGGATCCGGCAAACCGCTTCCAGACCGCCGACGAGCTGCGTCAGGTGCTCAACAGCTACCTATCGGGCCGTGCCGTCAACATCTCGGAGCCCACGCGCATCATCGGTGCCCCCGGTGAGCTGGGCGCCACCAAGACTCGCGAGCTTTCCGATCAGACGCGCGCCATGGTGCGTCCCGTCTCGGGCGTGAGCGGCCAGAATACCGCCCGTAGCTCAGTTTCGGGCTCCACCGGCTCCTACGAGGTCGAAAAGCCCAAATCCAACAAGAACAAGATTATCGCCGCTGTGGTGGCAGCCGTTGCCGTCATCGGCATCGTGGTGGCCTTTGCCACAGGACTCTTTGGCGGCGAACAGGTCACCGTGCCCGACGTGCTGGGCAAGGACCAGCAGACTGCCGTCGAGCTGATCAAGGAGGAAGGCCTTGAGGTCGGCACCATCGACCAGAGCTATAACGACGATGTCGACGAGGGCAAGGTTGCCGAGCAGACCCCCAACGGCAACACCAAGAAGCCCAAAGGCACCAAGGTGAACCTGGTGATCTCCAAGGGCCCAAAGCCCTCCGAGAAGGTTGAGGTTCCCCAGCTTGTCGGCCTGACCAAGGACCAGGCAGAGGCGGCACTGGCAAGCGTTGGCCTAAAGGGCAACGCCACCGAGGAGGCCAACGAGGCCGACGAAGGCCAGGTCTTTGAGCAGGGCACCGACGCCGGTAAGGAAGTCGAGAAGGGCACGACCATCTCGTACAAGGTCTCGAGCGGCCCGGATACCACGTCCGTCCCCGACCTGACCGACATGACCGAGGCCCAGGCGCGCAACGCCCTCGATATGGCAGGCTTTGGCGTCGACGTGAGCTACCAGGAGAACGACTCGGTTACCGAGGGCACCGTGATCAGCTGGAACCCCAGCGGTAAGCAGAAGCCCGGCACCACGATTACCGTCGTCATTGCCAAGAAGTCCGGCAAGGCCAGCGTTCCGGGTAACCTGTACGGCAAGAGCATCTCCGCCGCCGTCACCGCGCTCAACAACGCCGGGTTCTACAACATCGCGTTCTGCGACCAGAACGGCAACCCCGTGAGCGGCAACGAAAACGCCACCGTTACGGGCGTCTCCCCCACCGGCAAGCAGTCCACCGACAGCACGATTACGCTGACGGTCGCACTTTCTGGTTCGGGTTCGGGCTCTGGCTCGGGCACGGGCGACGATTCCGGTACGACCAACTAGTCGCCACCCCACCGCTCATCACGGCTCTCGCCGCAAACATATTCGCTCACAGGCGCCCGCTTGCTTCCCCAGCAAGCGGGCGCTTCGTTTTTGACATGACATGAACCAGAAGAGCCC
>ENA-UEPQ01000741-UEPQ01000741.1-human-gut-metagenome-genome-assembly--contig:-NODE-741-length-15454-cov-4.109579_pt1 | contig 15454 bp, 17 predicted proteins | sample MGYA00242903_ERZ507922 | MGnify/ENA primary metagenome ERZ507922 (study PRJEB26167, sample SAMN06115483) | human gut metagenome | host: Homo sapiens | place: China:Sichuan | collected 2014-10-16... | reverse complement strand
CGTTTCCAGAATCCGGATGATGAAATGATTATACCGTTGCCGGGAGAAGAACCGGGAATTATCCGTTCCAAAATGAACAACACAAACAAAAAACAATTAACAATGATGGTGGTAAAAGCAGTATTAGCAGCAGTATTTCTGATCAGTAGCATTGCAGAATTTCCTGGATATGCAAGTAGAGTAGGAGTTTTAGCAGCGATTGTTAACCTGATTGGAAGCCCATTATGTATCTATGCTGTCGTGACCGCGCTTATTTGGCTTTGGACAAAAGTTAACGTAATCAAATGGAAGATACTTGGAACAATTGGTTTGCTTCTGGTATTTGCATTTGGTGATTCTACAACCAGTATTTTGATTATGAATATTCTGTTTATTATTGCCGGAACCGCAGCTATTGTAGTTGATGTGAAGAAATTAAAAGCAGTAGAATAATTAAGAAATACGGAAGTGTTGGAGGCGGAAAAAGTAGGAGCCTGATGGGTATTTTATGAGATTTTATACGCTGAGCACAGAGCATATAAGACATTTTAAACCAGCAGTTGAATGACATAATCAGCCATTGGGTGTAATCTTAAGGAAGGAAAATAGACATTTATTGAAACATTTCATTATAGTATAACAGGGAGGATTACAATATGGGACAGACATTGGGAGACTTTTTAAAGATAACTTCAGCAGATGATTATTTTATGATAAATGTTCACAAAGACAAAGAAACGGTATACTTCGGCTACGAAAATGAGGTTCCTGATGATATAAAATCACTCATTATCACAGAGATTTATATTGACTGGGCGAGTGAGGCATTGGGAATCCGCGTGTGCGAGAAAGAAGAATAAAATACTGGCGGATTTATTCAAAAGGTGCTAGAATGCTTCTACTACATATTAAAACGGCAGATAAGGGGGAACGTTTATGAAACCAATATATTTGTCCGTCAAGCAAAAAGAAACAGGAGAAAACATTCGGAGACTGTTGAAAAGCAACGGCTATACGGTGAAAGATGTTCAGGAAGTCATGGGATTCGAAAACCCACAGGCTGTTTACAAATGGCTTTTCGGGAAATCGCTGCCTAGTCTGGAAAACCTCCTGATCTTAAGCAAATTATTGAATATCAGTATTGAGAATATCCTCGTCTTGGACGAGGATATTAATATATTACAGAGAATTAATACACAATGGATGCTGAATTGGATAAATTATGTTTTGGTGCTGCAAAATGGAATCCGCAATTATCGAATCAGATAAGCGATTATCGAAACAGATGTGCAATTATCGAATCAAATGAGCGATTATCGACTGAGAGGGTGCCAAAATTTAAAATATCGAAGGAAACGGTGCCAAAATTTAAAATATCGAAAAAAACGGCACCATTTTGAGAAATATCGAAGAAAACATACACCAAAATTTAAAATATCGAAGAAAACATACACCATTTTGAAGAATATCGAAAAAAACGGTGTCAAAAATTCATGTGGCGGCAGATAGGAAATCCAATTATAATTCATAATAGATATAGAAAGCGAGGACAATATCATGAAAAAGATTATTAGAAACCGGATTAAGTGCAAAAAATGTGGTGAGATTATTGAGAGTATCAGCAGGCATGACTTTAAGTTCTGTAAATGCGGTGCGGTTGCTGTTGATGGCGGGAAAGATTATCTGCGCAGGATCGGAAGCAAAGACGACTATGAAGAACTGATTGAGTATGAAGGTGAAGATGACGAAGAGTGAGAATCTGAGGTTTTTCATGGACGAAACTGGGAGACCCTATGAACCGAAAGAACCTGAGTATGAGAGAGCGATACAGGAGACACCGGAATCGCTGGCACTCGAGGAAGAGATAATAAAACATTTAGACTGGAAGATAAGAATGAATAAATTGAGGGAGGTGCACCATGAATTTGTATATTAGTGATCTGCATTTCGGACATAAAAATGTAATACTGTTTGAGCACAGACCGTTTTCAGATGTCGACACAATGGATCACTGCCTGATTCAGCTGTGGAATTCAAGAGTGTCCGCAGATGATGATGTTTATATCGTGGGCGACTTCTGTTACCGGTCAGGACGGACACCGGACTGGTACTTAAGACAACTCAAGGGTCATAAGCATTTGATTATCGGAAACCATGACAAGGCGACACTGGATTGCGAAAACGCTGCAAAGTACCTTGAGAGCGTTGAAAAAATGCAGCATGTCACAGCCGAAGACAAGCAGATCTGCCTGTGTCATTATCCATTGGCAGAATGGTATAAGAGCCGTCATGGATCATGGCTGATTTATGGGCACATCCATGGGGCACGGGATGAGGTGTATGAGTTTATGAAAACGAGAGAGCGTGCCTTAAATGCCGGTGCCTGCATAAACAATTACACTCCGGTATCGTTTAATGAACTCATACGGAACAATAAAGCATTTCAGGAAAAGAATTCATAAGATCGTAGAAAGAAGGAGATTTACAATGGGAAGAACAGAGAATATCAATGTATTTCAGGATACGATGAGCTTGTGCAAAAACAATGACAGAATCCGGGAATCTGTTCATAACTCTGCAGAAGGTCAGAAATTAATTTTAGAAGGAGATGCGATTGCGGAACCAGATAAGAAGCGATACAAAGAGAAAGCACGGATCACGGTATCAAAAAAGAGAACCTTTGAAGCGGCATTGGGATACCGAGGAACGAAAACAGCAGTACATAATTTTGCATCGGCTTCGAATCCGGGTGGCGGAGTGGAGCGTGGTGCGAATGCTCAGGAAGAGTGCTTGTGCAGATGTTCCGGACTATTCAAATGCCTGAATGCTCCGGATGCATGGAGCGGATTCTATATGACACACCGGGCACAACATGACCCAATCCACAATGATGATATCATTTACACGCCAGATGTTTTGGTTTTCAAAAGCGATACCGTAAAGCCGGAGCTGATGGATGAAGCGGATTGGTATAACGTTGATGTTATCACCTGTGCGGCTCCGAACTTGAGAGAAAAACCAAGCAATGCGTTTAACACAGGAGACGGCAAGGATGCAATCAAGATTACAGATAAGGAGCTGCTGGCAATCCATGAGAAGCGGCTTCGGAGGATTCTGGATGTGGCTTTGAGCAATAAAGCTGAAACGATTGTTCTCGGTGCTTTCGGATGTGGTGCTTTCATGAACAATCCGAATGTAGTCGCACAAGCATCCAAAAATATTGTGAATGAATATCTGCATGCGTTTAAGAATATTGAGTTTGCAGTTTACTGTAGTCCAAACGATGACACAAATTACAGGATATTTGACAGGGTACTTAAACCGTATACAAAATAAGAAGAGACGGCTATAACAGTGTTTACAGAAAGCGGGTGAGAACGGATGCATTATGTGATCGGAGACATACATGGCTGCTATCAGGACATGATGGCTTTATTAAATAAAATTGAGTCACAGGATCAGGATGCACAGATCATATTCGTTGGCGATTTTATTGACCGCGGACCGGACGTCGATAAGGTGTTGGACTGGTGCTTAGAGAACATCAAATTAGACGGCAAATACAGGGCAGTCCGTGGTAATCACGAGCAGATGGTGATCGAATGGTATAAGGAGTTTATGGACTGGTACGACAATGCCGGTAGTTATTCTAGTAGGGAACCAATGCCTGAAACCTATTATGATTTCTCAAGATGGATGGATGCGATGGGAAAACTGACACCGGATGGATTGAAACCGTATATAGAATTCTTCTCACATTTGCCTTACAACCGGAAAATTACAGTTGAAACGGCATCCGGAAAAACAGTGGATTACAGGATCGTGCACGCTTTTTATGAGTATGATGAGGGAGTACCAAAATTAGAGCAATATTATACAAATCTGTATGCAAGGATGTATGGCAATTATAAATCGGATGAGATTGTTGTGCACGGTCACACACCGACAATCGCACTGGCAGCCGGGGATTCGTTAACCTATAATATTCGCCCCGGTCTTATAAGCTATCACCAAAATGATGTTAACGTGGATTGCGGCTGCGTCTATAAGGAGGCATATCCTGAGTATCCAGTTATGTTGGGCGCCTTTTGTCTGGAAACCTTTGAAGAGATCTATGTAATATCCGTTAAAGAACGGTTTCTGGAGAACGGCGCCGGAGAGGGAATGAGTAAATACGTGGATTACAAAGAGAAGTATCTGGCACGGGAGAGCCTTGAGAGAGCGGCACTGATGAAAATGTATCTATAAGAAATCTGAATCGTCATGATGAAAATGGTTTTCGAAAGACAGATAGATTACAGGGGAGGATTAACAGAATGATTTGGAAAATAGCACGACGTAAGCACAATGTAGTTTTGTTTTTTGGCAAACAGGCAAAAGTATTGAGAGAGATGCTCGATTCGGCAGTCGTTCCAGACAGAACGGCTCTCGAACAGGAAGCAGATGAATTTGAACAATATATGTTGAAAAAGAGAGAGGAGACACTTGCGCGCGGAGAGAAATGGTAGTGTAAAAGCATTATTTGCAACAAACAGCATAAAAATATGAAAAAATATGTAAAAAAATGTTCTGGTTTCTGACGAGCAAATGAAATTTTGAGCCTTGTTATATATGTAAAAATTAAGGAGTTCAAACACATATGAAGAGAGGTAAAGAGTATGACAGAAACAGTAAATCAGAATGTGCAGAAACCAGAAGAAATGAATAACCAGAATAATAACATCAAAAACGAAATCCGACAACGAAATGCTGTTCTAATTGATCAGCAGACCAAGAGGCAGATTCAGGAATGGCTCGAAGGCAATCCGTATCAGGAGTTATTAGAGTACATGAGATCCAGAGTCATGGGGCAGGAAAACATAGCTATTGTGGTCGCCAATGTGTACAATTACCTGAAAAATGTCAGTATTCCGGATGCAGGCATGGAAATGCCGACCCACGGAAACTGTAATAATATGATTTTGGCAGCTCCATCTGGAAGCGGGAAAACAGAGACTTACAGAGCTTTTAAGGATTACTTTAAAAAGCGCATCCCGGCACTCCGGCTCACCATCTCAGACGTCAGCAACCTGACTGCGACCGGATATCGAGGAGCTGAGCCGTCGAGCATTGTGGAGCCGTTTCTCGGATGCGGACTGGAGCCTATTGGAATCGTATTCATGGACGAGTTCGATAAGATCTGCACACCATCCTACAACGCTAATCACGGAGACGTTCACCTCGAAGTGCAGCACAATCTGCTTACGCTGGTTGAGGGATCACGTGTTGAAACGAAACAGGGCTACGTTAACACGAATAAGCTGCTGTTTATTGGGATGGGGTCTTTTGATCAGTTCCGAAAAAAGAGAGAAAACGAGAGCAAGGAGCCGATTGGATTCGGAGCCAAGGGTAGTGATGAAATTATGGAATCTGAACATGCGGCTCCGATAACCAGAGAAGACATGATCTCAGCAGGTGGTTGTTATGAACTGATCGGGCGGTTTTCATATATTGAAAACTATCATCCATTAGATCAGGAGACAATCTTAAATATTATTAAGAAGGCATGTGAAGATATTGCGGATCAGTTCCACTGCGATATTAATTTGGAAGGGGAGGCAGTGGCTGAATTAATTGAGAGCGCTAACTCAAAGTTCGGATGCCGATTGATTGAAAGCAAAATTCGGGAAGTGGTCTTAAAGGCGTACAGTGAGGCCATGCAAAAAGACAGTACTTGGGATGTTATGGATCTTAATATAGACACACTCAATTCTTATACGTTTGGATTCCGAGAGTATACAGAAGAAGAGATTGAACTTGAAGAGGCATTCCAATCGGGAGGAGTTCATAAAGAGATCCCGGTTCCGAAAATGAGTTTCGAAGAACGTATGGAAGCATTGATTCGGGCAAAAACACAACAGGAATAGATTGGCGGTACTTTTGTCGGTGCCGATTGTGGATGGATAGAATGTGAAAGAGGATGGCAGTATGAAAAGAGTGAGACCTTGGCATGGAAAATGGATGTCGAGAAAAACAGCAAAACGAATCAATGATATGTTTGACTCGGCTCCGATGCCGGATAGGACGCAAATGCACAAAGAAGCAGTAGAGTTTAAAAACGAGATGTTAAAACTCCGTGAAGAGGCACTTGCGCGTGGGGAGAAATGGTAAGGATTACAGCGATTTGGGCGCCGCAAAGCCTTGAAAAATAAGGCTTTTAGTGTAGCACTAAAAGCTATTTGTAGTTGGATTGTCGATGCTCATAGACTCGAAAAAAGTGAAAACACAGGTAGAAAAGGTGTCTTTGGTGCCTGAAAGCCTTGAAATATAAGGCTTTTGCTGTAGCGGCAAAAGCCATTTGAGGTTGGATTAGAGAATAGTCATAGAATCTAAACAAAGTGAAATCGTTGGTAAGAATGAGGCTTTTTGGTGCCGAAAGCCTTGAAAAATAAGGATTTTACCACAGCGGTAAAACCTATTTTAGTCAGATCATCGAATGGTTGTCGAATTGTAAACCAGATAAGAGGGGGTATAGGTGCCGGAAAGTCATGAAATATGAGGCTTTCTCCGCAACGGAGAAACCTATTTTGAGATAGGATTAAAATGATTTCTTAAAAGATACGGATAAAATAATCTGCAGAAAAAAGGAGACATACTGCTATGGATGAAAAACAACAGGAAATGATAGATAATAAGAATGCATTAAAAAAAGAGATACCAGTATATTCCGAAAAGTACGATATCCAGGGCAAAGTGATGGACTATGGTGTGGTCACAAAACTCGTGTTCAACTATGATGGAAAAGATATAGAACTCGGAATACATAATAATCCGCTCATGAACACAGACTATGTACAGACTGGATGCCAGATCATGGAATCCTACATTGAGAATCTGAGTTCAAAGGATCGAAAAGTTATGCTGCACAACTGGTATATTGAAGATCATCTGTCACAAAGGAATGGTAGATATGCGCTTGCACATGGGATTGTGACAGGGCATTCGCGTTTGCCGGATTCCATTTTTATTTACACGTCTAAAATCCGAGAAACTTATGTAAATGGAGAGGGCGAGCTGGTAGTGGTGACGATGAACACGGAATACCATTGTCCTTTGAATTCATGCGACTGGGAAAGGCAGGATCAGTACGTCGATATGATTCCAGAATATGAGAAGATAAAGGCAGAATATAAAGATAAGGCTTTGAGACCGTCAATCGAACCGGGTAAGGTACTGCTGGTGCTTTCAAACTTCTGTCATTATTATTTTCATTCACTATATTATGTGCCAGAAGGTTCTGATCGACCTTGCGAATACAGTGGGGATGCGCATGTAGGAATGTTTCAGGATAGTTATTTAGTTGAAGCGGATCACGGACGGATTGATTTACGCTATTTTCCACATTTTCAGAACATTGAGTTTTACTCCGAGCACACACAGGGGATGCCGCTGTTCCTTGAAAATGTCGGGGATGTCACTCTGTATGTGAAATCGTCTGTTGGAACAATCAGACTGAATCCGGGCGATCGGAAAGAGGTCATAAAAGCGAACGCGGAATCTGAAACACCGAGCCTGCCGAACGGGGATCTGTATCCGGCTAGGATTGTGGAGTAGGCATACGGAAGGCAGAGGCAGGAGACCCGATGATGGGTCTCCGTATGCTGTCTTTTGAGTTTGTGATTATAGGATTCACGAAAGCTATTTATTCGATTCTCCGACCTCGATAATCAAGATCATATCCAGCGACCAGGTCATTGTAGATATCGATAATCCTAGTTTTGCCAGCAAGAATTTCGATAACATCCTCTTCGCGTTCCGGGTCATGATAAAGTTCTCTCCACTGCTTACCGGTGTATTCATCGAAAGCGGCTCGGTTGCTTGCTTCGACAGAATGGTTGCTCACCCGATAGCGCTGACCTTCAATGCTAAAATAATAGCTATCGTTATTACGGCTTGCAGAGATATCATGCTTTTTACAGAATGCTTCGATTTCAAGCATCTTCTCGTGAAATTCTTTCTTCTGTGCTGCAGATGGGCGATATGTGTATCTGTACATAATGAATTCCTCCAATTTGATTAAATGTTATAAGTATTGGTTAACGGTTAATTGATTGCGGTTCCCGGAATGGTGCAGTTCTCATTGAACTTATTCAGAAACCAGGTGAGCTCTCGTGCGGTCTCGGCTGCGTTGACCCATGTGATGTCGTCTGCAACTTGAGGACAACCGGGCATCCATACTGAGTGGCGTCCTGTGGTCAGGTCACACTCGTATTTAACCGGGCAGTCGAAGTCATTAAAGGCTTCCGACATCATGTGTGCGAAATCTTCTTGTCCGATCCGAGGGAATGCTTTCAAGGTGTTGATAAGGTGTTTCAAGGTTTCTGATGTGATATTAGTGTTCATAAGCTGATCCTTTCTGATGAATATGTAGCGTCTGTGGAGTTTTTTATTACAAACCTATTGACATCCGTTATCAGTCTGTTATACTAGATGATACAAGATAACATAGGCTTGTTATAATTAAATATGTGCGAGTGATTTACAAAGGAATGCATTTTTTAGTGCATTCCTTTGTGCAGTAACAAAATTATTTATCATTCATAAGCTCCTGAAGCTTATCTGTAATCAGTTCTCGCTGGAGCATGTTTACCTGACGAGCGTTCCGACCAGCGTTTTTCCAGTCGCTCGCTTTCCACATCTTTGAAGAATTATTATGAGAATTAATCCAAGCATCTCTCTCAGAACCAGATAACTCGTCAAGTTTCGGAATCGTCCAGAAGCCAGCGCGATGTCCGATAATGCAGGAATTTAATACAGCCCAAGCCATGTCACGAACTTTGGTCTTTGAGGTTTTGGTATCAGATTTGAGCCAGAACGCATTCCAGTCGTCCATTGTACGCAGGCATGGAACGGTAGCCTTTCGTTCACGATATTCTTTAAATTCAGCAACGGAATGGAAAGGAATGGTTGTAAAGTTAGCGATTTCATATGTACTGTTTTCCACGGTAACAGTGCGCGGAGAAAAGCTTTCTCTGTCTGGTTTACGTTTCATGTCAAAATCCATACGGATATGTTTCACAGTATTTCTGACAATGAAATCCTTTCCCTGAGCTAACTCCTTAAAAGTTGTCCACTCTTCATTTTTGTATTCAACTGCTTTGGTACGGCATAGAATCTGTGTCATTAACCACAGTCTGTCTTTATAAGTGTCAGAGTCGTAACCGGATTTCGTGCTATTATGAGCGCACACGCCTTCGTATTCCTTATCGTTAAACAGCATAGGATTTGTCTTACAATACAGGGACACGTTCCCTCTCGTTGTAAAATTAATGAGGTCGTCCTGACAGTGTTTAATCTCCCAGATTTCAGGATTCTTATTATCAGTTAAGAATAATCTGGCCTGTTCCATATAATGCCTCAATCCGAATAAATCGAGTGATTTCAGAGTAGCTTCCGGAACATCCGATATAAAACCGTCTGTGGTGACAGAACAAGTCATGTATCCAAGTTCGTGACATTGATTCTGGGTTGCCAAAAGCACAGCGCGCACGATCGATGTAATCATGCATGCGGCAACAGGGTTGGTGATTGATGAGCAGCCCAGATTCTCCATCTCGTCTTTATAAGCGCTCCAAGTGGATTTCTCAACAACGTTCTGAGCAGTTTTTCCGTAACCACTGTTAACCATGGTTTTTAAGATGAGTTCCTCAAGAGATTTCTTTCCGTGCTCTGCCTTAGCCTTATCACGGTCAGCCACAAGCTGTTTCACTGCAGAACGGAGCGAGTATGACATTTTACCGTTTTCAGGATTAATGATCGCATTTAAAACATAACCTTGCTCAACGAAGACCTTGGCACCGAGTTTCAATGCCAGAAACAGTTCGGGACCGCAGGCGTAAACTCCATCAAGCCCTTCGGATGTGGACGGATAAATCGGTACCCCTTCAACATTAACCGGGATGCATGGATATTTCACGTTTTCCGGGAATTCAAATCGAACATAGCAGAACATCATAGTTAACGATGCATATCCACCAGAATCCGGGTTCACAAAATCCTGTAAAGTAAGTTCACGGTTTACGATTTCTGATTTAATCGGATTCTCCCAGTCAACATCCGGCACTAAACACATACAGGTAGGGTATGCGTTCTTCAGGTCATAGTCGAAGGTGGTTTGGAAAAAGTATCCGATATCCGAACTACCGTTGTATCCACCGTGGTAGGCCTGCGATGCATAATATTGAATCGTATTCGCTTTATCGGAAATGGGTTCAAGACTGGAACTCTCAACATAACCAGGTTTATTAGGTCTTTTAACCAATCCGTGTCCAATTTTCTCGAGTCCACGATATTTGCGGTCGAATTCGGCAGTATTATCACAACCCAGATATGACATCATAGAATCCTTCATAACGTGAGCCGCTGCAGATGTGATCGTTACAGGTGGTTTATTGTTGTATCCATAAAGTGCGGATTCATATAAAAGAGCGACCGTGCTATCGTTGGCAGCATAGTCAAAATATTTACATGGGTCGTCCATAAGAAGCTGATCCATATGATTGATAACGCCGTCTTCAAGTTCGATTTTGTTCCAACCAACCGCTTCACCGAGATCTTTTAAGGATTTCATTTTCGCAGGTGCGTGGCACATGGTATCCGCCAAATTGAATTCGATCGGGTAGGTATGCGGATTACGGCTATATGCATACTTAGGATTCACGCTAGGAGCAAACAGCCTGGTTGGTTGCATGGTAATAAGCCCGCCCTGAACTTCGGTACAGTATTTCAGGATATCTTTATTTCGTTTACCACTTTGGTCAAATCCGGAAATGTCTACCTTACCTGTGTGGCAGAGCAGAACGACCGGAATATGAGGAGTCTTAGACCAGTCATATCGGATATGAGTTTTCTTACCATCAGGATATGGATATCTGCTATTTTCGAGAGCCTCCTTATCGGTATCGAACAAGGTAGTAATATAATCACCGGTACCAAGATTCTTTCCAGTTTGGGATTCATACTTGCGGACCTTTCGATTATCGGTACAGTGATAACTGAGATCGTCTAAGATACGACCGATTGCGAGTTCCAGGTTCAAACGGTATTTCTCATGTTTTCGAATAAAGATGTATTCCACAAGATCGTTTCCATCGATTACAGAAAACTGCCACGATAAGAGGATACGATCAGATTTATTTTCAGGGTCTAGATAGCACCATTCGCTATCGAAACCGATTACCAAAGCGGGACTATCAGGTCGTATAGCCGACAGTGACTGATAATTCGAAAACGAAGATAGAACCGGAAGATTATTACCAGATTTGATAACTGACCGATCCTGTTCTTTCGTTTTTGTTTTCAATGGTGTCAAATCTTTCTTTGGGTTTCCCATAGGGGGATTTGACACCGTGTCCGGAAAAGTCTCGAAACACTTGATTTTACTGGCTTCAGAACGGTTTGCTGTATCAACCTCATTTGACGATTTTTTTAAAATATCGTCATTCTGCATCATCAGTTTTGAAAGATTTCGTCTTCTAATATAGAGATCAAATCTTTTGTTAAAATCAATTTCTGAAGACTCTCCAGTACTGAACTGTTTCCAACCTGTTGCTCTGACTGCAGGGGATACAATGCTTGTAATCTCTTCCAGATTCAATTCTTTAAGAACTGTACCTGTTGCCTCTGATGTTACCGATTTTTGGTTATCGATGCTGTCGTTCTGCAATGTCTGTAATGTCTTTTGGTTTTCCATATTGTGTACCTATCTCACCGATTACAGTGAGTCCTTTCTTTGAGTCGTATAAAAATATGTGCTTTACGCTCGTGCGGTAGCGGAGAAAGGAAACCTTATTGAACTGACAGTCATGGTGAACTGGTTGAATGTAGTTCCCTCTTCGCGTTCGTACTAGAATATGGGCGAGTAACTGACAGACAAATACGCTTTTTGAAATTAGCAATCTGATTAAAAGGTACGGAACATAAACTTTTTGAAATAAATATGAAAAAGCTGACGAGTTTTCAGAAATGTGAGCCTTATAAAAGTTGAAAAGCGCAGGAGAAGAGAAATAAAGATTCTAGTGTACCTAAGCATGGGCAGCAAAAAAATGTTGAACGGAATACTGAACCAACTTATTTAATACTCTGAAAACAAAAGCTAAACAAAAATTAATTGAAAAAACATGAAAAAAAGCTGACGAGTTTTCAGAAAGATGAGCCTTGTAAAAGTTGAAAGGTGCAGGGAGCAGAAAATAAAGATTTCAGTTTACCTGAGCGAAAGTAGATAGAAAAGGAGGAAAGTATAGTATGAGTGGAAAAACTGGAAATAAACACTTTGTATATGGACGTGGAGGATAAAAGCTGTAGAAAGCTATATATAGGAACTTAAAAGATAACAGAAAAAAAACAACAATTGTTAAATGAATTATTTATATAAGAAAGGTAAAGGAAAAAAATCATGGGAGAATTCAGTTGGATATACTCAGACACAAAAAAGCAGCTTGTAAACTTTGAAATGGCAGATACGTATTTATTAGTTCCGCCTGCATTTCAGAAGAAATATGGAAAAGCGATTCATGAAACCTGCTATGAAGGATATGGTCGTTTTGGCAGATATGATGTATGTGAATTGATTGCAGAATGGAATAAAGAAATGATTCCTGAAATTATAGAGAGAATCAAGAGTGGCAGCTGGAAGTGCAGTGCTAGTGAGCAAGATATCAAAGACTTACAGGCTTATTACGATGGAACTAAAACTGATTGTGAATTACGTCGTCTTGGAATCATCATGGCATGCTATGACGAAGATAATGCTGCTCTTAAGTATCCGATTAAGATTACCACAAAGCAGATGAATTATGATCGGGTAAGTCCTTCCGAAAGCGATCCGAAACAGGGATGGGAAAGTGAAACATGGGATGTCTGGGCGTATGATGAAGATTGGGAATAGGAATAGTCATTCCAATATTGAACCTGAAATCTAAAAAAGAAAATCTATGGAAAGGAGCGGCAGACAGGAGCAGAAAATTAAATCCTGTCTGTCGGGAAAATGAATTATGAAAACAATGAGAAACGCATTAAACATCACCGCCGACAACCATGAGCTCGTCAAAGCCGGATACATTCAGCTTCCGGTTCCAATCACAATCACAGAAGAGTGGCTTAATTCACCGTCGCTTCTATATAAGGAAGAAAGTAATCGGGAACGGTTGTTATACGACTTAAGAGCATGCGGAATTACAGAGACCGACTTTGAAAAACTGATCGGGAAAACTATATATTCGGTTCCGGATGATTCAATCTACAATGCCTATCTGGAAGTCACTCGGCTTGATAAGCTGACGGAACAGGAAGATATAGCATATGAAGACATGCAGAAATATTTATCTGAGAGCGATGCCTACGTTGAGCAGATGACTGAAGCATATTCGAGATTTAGTGAACTGTTGATCGATCGCGTTTGGAATTACTATTTATTTAAAGAACAGGTTAAGCTGGATCGCCTGATGCTTGCTTATAAAGAGATGGTTGCGGAATGCACGGTACAGACTTTACTGTTTATTTTAGTAAACACACCTAATTTCGGTCTCGGAATCTGCTTCAAGAAGGATTAATACTGAGAGAACACTAATCAGAGCATCTGACAATCACAATCGGTTAGGTGTTCTGAGAATAAAAAAAGGATGTAAACAAAAACAGTTGGTTTCCTTTACACCGGGAGAAGCACTATATAAATAGGAAAAGATACCGATTTCTGTAAAAGATATTCAGGATACCTTTTTGTTAACACTTAGGAGGATTGCATGATTTACGGATATGCACGTTGCAGCACAAATGAGGAACGGCAAGATATCAATCGTCAGAAAAGGGAACTGCATACATTGGGCGTCACAGATGAAAAGTGTATTTACTGGGAATATGAGAGCGGAATGAAGGATGACCGAACTGAATTTAACAAGTTGCTGGATATTGTGACTGAGGGAGATACCGTTGCCACAACAGAGGTGTCCCGTCTTACCAGGTCAACGAAGCACTTATGCGAGATATTACAGACGGTGAGGGATAAGAAGCTGATCCTCAACATCGGTGGCTCGTTCGTGGTCGATTGCTCAAAAGGAGAACTCGACCCTATGACGGAAGGGATGATCAAGATGTGGGGCGTATTCTCTGAGATGGAGCGCAATATTATTTCTCAAAGAGTGAAATCGGGTATAAAGAATGCCAGAGCTAAGGGAAAACAGATCGGGAGACCTCCGACTACGGTTGACGGTTTGCCTGACAAGTTTTGGAAATACTACCAGAAATATAAAAATGGGGAAATCAATGTGGCTGAGTTCGCGAGGCTGTTGAAATGTTCGAGAGTGACGATATATAAATATCTTTCGATGGTAGAATAGGATTGGAATAAAATTGATGGAAAGCTTGCAAAAAGTTTATGGAAAATTCAGTTGATTCCGTGCAGACTCTCACTTATAATGATATTGAGGCAGAGAGCCTTTTGAGGAAACTGAAAGGTGCTATGCACAGTACAAAAGGAGGAATGCCGACTTGAATACCGAAATAACAAATGCTGTGAATGCAGCGGGAGACAAAGCACAGTATGATGCCCGTGTTAAAAGGATATTAGCACAAAAGAATATTTTAGCTCACATTCTGGTAAAAACGGTTGATGAGTTCAAGGGAATGAAGCCGGAGGATGTAGTAACATACATTGAGGGTGAGCCAAAAGTTGGGATTGTACCAGTTGAACCGGGATTGTCTAATATAGAAAAAACAGATGCCACAGGACAGAGAATCGTCGGACTTAACACAGAGAACGCCGAAATCAATGAGGGACTGGTCAGATTCGATATTATTTTTTATGTTCGCATGAAAAATGGGCTTTCCCAGATTATTGTGAATGTTGAGGCTCAAAAGGATGAACCTACTGAATATAAGATATTAAATCGGGCAATCTTTTATGTGAGCAGGCTTGTATCATCACAAAAAGAGAGAGATTTTGTAAACACGAATTATGATGACATAAAACAGGTATTCAGCATTTGGATTTGTATGAATATGGATTATAATAGTTTAAGCCATATACATCTTGCGAAGGATGAGATGCTGAGTCCATATGACTGGAAGGGCAATATGGATCTGTTGAATATCGTGTTAGTTGGGATTACGAATGATATTCCAGAACATGACGAAAACTATGAGATGCACCGTCTGATTGGGGCACTTCTTTCGACCGAATTGAGGGAGCAGGAAAAACTGGATATCATAGAACATGAGTATAATATCCCAATCAGCAATGAATTAAGAGAGGATGTGAGAATTATGTGTAATCTGAGTACAGGCATTGAAGAAAAAGCTACAGAAAAATTCATTTTGAATATGTATAAAAAAGGTTATACATTAGATCAAATTGCAGACGTTGCAGAAACAAGCCTGGCCGACATTTACCAGCCCATCAAGGATTTCATCTGCGTGTTCCAGTTGGGCCTGGAGCACACCA
>ENA-UEPQ01000728-UEPQ01000728.1-human-gut-metagenome-genome-assembly--contig:-NODE-728-length-15670-cov-6.191304_pt1 | contig 15670 bp, 7 predicted proteins | sample MGYA00242903_ERZ507922 | MGnify/ENA primary metagenome ERZ507922 (study PRJEB26167, sample SAMN06115483) | human gut metagenome | host: Homo sapiens | place: China:Sichuan | collected 2014-10-16... | reverse complement strand
ACCACATCGTCTTTTCGCCCCTCGGCTTGCAGCTTTTCCAGTCTGGCTTCCAGAGACTTTCTGGTACGCTCCAGCTGTTTGACGGTAAAACGCTCGCCGCCGCTAGCCTGTACCTCTGCAATCCCCTCGGTGATCTCGTCGATCTGTTCATAGAGAAGCCGTTCCTGACGCTCCCGGCTGATGGGGATACGCTCAAACTGGCTGTGTCCCATGATGATGGCATCATAGTCGCCGGTGGCGATCCGGGCGCAGAACTTCTTACGGTTGTGGGTCTCAAAGTCCTTTTTCGTGGTGACAAGGATGTTGGCGGAAGGATAGAGCCGCAGAAACTCCGAAGCCCACTGCTCGGTCAGGTGGTTCGGCACAACAAAGAGGGATTTCTGGCACAGCCCCAGACGCTTACTCTCCATGGCGGCAGCCACCATTTCAAAGGTTTTGCCCGCGCCTACTTCGTGCGCCAGCAGCGTATTGCCGCCGTACATCACATGGGCGATGGCGTTCAGCTGATGCTCCCGCAGGGTAATGGACGGGTTCATGCCGCCAAAAACAATATGGCTGCCGTCATACTCGCGGGGGCGGGTGGAGTTCATTTCCTCGTTGTACTGGCGCACCAGAGTTTGACGGCGCTCCGGGTCTTTCCAAATCCAGTCCTTAAACGCATCCCGGATAGCCTGCTGCTTTTGGGCTGCCAGCGTGGTTTCTTTGGCGTTCAGCACCCGGCGCTCTTTGCCGTCTGCGTCCTCCACCGTGTCATAGATACGGACATCCCGCAGGTTTAAGGAATCCTCCAGAATCTTGTAGGCGTTGGCGCGGCTGGTTCCGTAGGTGGTGTAGGCTGCCACATCGTTGTAGGATACAGAAGATTTCCCCTTGATCTGCCATTCAGCAGTAAAGGAGGAATAGTTGACCTCAATGCTGCGCTGGAGATAAACCGGGGTGTTGAAGGTCTCGTACATAAACTGCTGGATGTACTCCTTGTCAATCCAGGTAGCGCCCAGACGCACCTCGATCTCCGACGCATTCAGGTCTTTGGGCTGGGCGGCGGTAAGGGCTTCCACATTGACTGCATAAACCGGGTCCTGCTGTGCCGCCCTCTGTGCCTGACGCAGTTTGCGGCGTACATTGCCGGAAAGGTATTCATCAGCAGTCACATAATGGGGCGATCCGTCCTGTTCCAGCTGTCCCGGTACACGGAAGATCACACCTTGCAGTTCTCCCTCCAGTTCTTCTTTTGTTTTTCCGCTAAGCTGGCTCATATAGCCCATATCCACGCAGGCTTTTTCCGAGATGGACACCGCCAGTGCTTCGCTTGCCGTATCCACAGCAGCCACTGCCTGATGGGGCTTGATGGTCCGTTTGGTGAACATATCCGCCTTGCGCTCCAGCTTTCCGTCCTCGTCAATAACTTCCAGCGCACAGAGCAGGTAATAGGAAGAATCGTCTGCATAGGCCAGGCGGTTTGCACGGTCATTGATGAGACCGTATTTGGCAGAAAAGCTGTCATAGAGCCGGTTCAGTTCCGCCTGTTTTTGGGTAATGGTGCTGTCTGGAACCGCTGCATCCATCTGAAGGTCGATCAGTTCCTGCACACAATCACGCAGTCCCACAAGACCTTTCACGCGGGCTTCGGCGGTGGCGTTGAGGTCAGGGCGCACCATGCGGCTGTTTTCCCGGTAGTACACCTGTCCGTCTACAATGGCATAGGAATAGTTCTTCACATTGGGGTCGGCAGGAATGGAGGTGTCAATGGCTTCGCCTTCGCCCAGCTCCGGCAGCTCTGCCTCCTGATAAGTGCCATGAATGTACTTCACAGCATCATGCAGCTGGTCGGAAAGCTCCAGTCCCTCGATAGGGTTCACGGTGTAATCCATACCATGAGCAGTGCTTACCGGCTCCTGTCTGCCCAGCACCATTTCCGGGTGGTCGATAAAATACCGGTTGATGGCAAACCCATCCTGCGTCGTCGCGGACTGCGCCTGCTCGTTTCCGCCTTGCGGCGAAAAGCTCGCTTGCTCCGTTGCTCCTCCTTCTCCCACAAAGTCTTGCGACTTTGCGGGAACCCTGATAATGCCGGTCTGCGTCCACTCTGGTGCAATGTCCAGCGGACGGTCCCGCTTTTGGAGAAAGATAATGTCCGATACAACCTCGGCACCGGCATTCTTTTTGAACGCGTCATTAGGCAGACGGATCGCTCCCAGCAGCTCGGCACGCTGGGCAAGATAGCGGCGCACGGTGGAATCCTTGGCGTCCATGGTATAGCGGGAGGTCACAAAAGCTACCACACCGCCGGGACGCACCTGATCCAGTGCTTTGGCGAAAAAGTAATTATGAATGTTGAAATTCAGCTTGTTGTAGGCTTTGTCATTGACCTGATACTGACCAAAAGGCACATTGCCGATGGCAAGGTCAAAGAAGTCCCGCCTGTCAGTGGTCTCAAAGCCGCCTACTGTGATGTCCGCCTTGGGATAGAGCTGCTTTGCGATACGCCCGGAAACCGGGTCAAGCTCCACACCGCATAGACGGCTGTTTCGCATTTCCTCCGGCAGCATACCGAAGAAATTGCCCACACCCATAGATGGCTCCAAAATATTTCCGGTCTCAAAGCCCATGCGCCCCACCGCTTCATAGATTGCCTGGATAACCGTAGGGCTGGTGTAATGGGCATTGAGGGTGGAGCTTCTGGCGGCGGCATATTCCTCCGGGGTCAGCAGCTCTTTCAGCTGGGCATACTCGGAAACCCATGCCGGTTTTTCCGGGTCAAAGGCATCTGAAAGACCGCCCCAGCCCACATAACGGGAAAGAATCTCCTGTTGTTCGGGGCTTGCCTGCTGTCCGGCAACTTCCAGCTCTTTCAGCAAACGAATGGCATTGATATTTGCCTGGAACTTGGCTTTTGGACCGCCTTCACCCAAATGCTCATCAGTGATACGGAAGTTCTGTGCATTGCGGCGCAGGTTAGCCTTGTATTCCTCATAGGAGGCTTCCTCGGCAGCTTTGGCATTGGGGAAGGTCTGCCACTGGCCGTTGACCTGAATGGAAACCGGGTGTTCATCCAGCACTTCCTCAAAGGTTTTCTCCGGCTCTGTTGCAGGGGCTGGCGGCTCTGGCTCCTCGATATGCAGCCGTTCCACCACCACATCATAAGGCAGATGGTTCTTATCGCCCGGATAGACGGCCACGGTCTCGGAATGAAAGGCTGGGGGTTCGGCAGACGGTTGGGGCTGTTCCTGTCCAAAACCGTCCTGCTGACGGGTATACATCCCGCGCAACAAAGGCGCAACCTCATCCCAGCGGAAATACAGCATAGCCAGACGCTTTTCCTCTGCATCCATGACTTCCAGCTCCATGCCCTGTGCCGTGGTACGGTAATCGGCAATATCGCCGGTCTCCAGATTCAGTGTCTCGATCTCACCGGAATAGGCTCTGCTCAACCAGTAGGCGATCTCGCTGTTGCTCCTGCCGGATTGCAGCAGCGTGGAAAGCTGCTGTTTATCCGCTTCATCCATGAGTCCATGGACCAATACATCCCGCAAGTCCTGATCTGCCTTGTCCGGGTCAGTAGGAAGAAACTCGGTATAGTAAGCATTGCGGCGGTCTGCCCGAAGCAGCTGCTCGAACTGTTCTTTGCGCTCTGCCCGGTAGATGGGATATACCATCCCGGTGGGCAGAAGCTGTACGGTGTCCTCCCGCAGCTCGGTGATCTGATAGGCGTCATCCTCGATATACACGGTATCGCCCACGGCATAGACCGGGGCGGCTGGGTCATAGGAGGTTCTTTGCGGAATTGGGCGGCGAACTGCGTCATATTCCTCATCGGAAATGGAAACTTCGGAAGTCTGCTCTGTCTCGGCATCTGCAATCTGCTCTGCATCTGACCTCACCTGTTGGATAAACGGATCATTGTCCAGTTTTTCCGGGTCTGCCACCTGGCCGTTGACAATCCCTCTTTCCTCCAGAGCTTCCCGGATGGCGATTGGGTCGATGTTGTCAAAACGATCCTGTTCTTCTTCGGTATAGAACCGTTCCTCCTGAATGAGCTGGGCAAGCCTGCGCTGTACCTTCGGCCAGGGCAGCTGCGTTTCCTCCGGGCTGCCGGCACGGACAACGAACGGGCTGTTGCCGCCACCGTATTCCTGAGCCAGCCATGCAGCGGTATCCTTCTCTCTTGCATGGTCTTTCATATAGCGGACGACAGCGTGTTTACTCTCGATATTGCCGTTCCATGCACAAAGGGCAGTATCAATATCTTCCTGAGAAAGAGGGCGCAGAAGCTCATGGAGCTTTGGATAGGTTTCGTCGATCACTTCCCGGTGCAAACGCTGGCGGAACTCCGGCACATCCGAATAAAGGCGGATCAGCTCCATATCCTTAGAGCCAAGAACCGCACGGCGCACAGCGGCATTGCCCTCGATGACAGCATTTTCACGGTCAGAATGCCCGCAGGCATTGCGGTATGCGGCATCCTCGGAAATAGCGGCAGTCACCACAGGCTTATACTGCTCAAACTGCTCCCGAAGGATAGGCTTTGGCGTTTCTTTCTCCACCTCCGGCTGCTGTGTTTGAATGGCATCTTCTTCGGCCAGTTCCTTTTCAGACTGGATCTTGTCATACTGCGCCTGTTCCTGTTCGGTAAGATAGCGGTCTTTCTGGACAAGTGAGGTAATGCGCTTGGCAACCTTTTCCCAGTTCAAGTGAACATCCGGGCAGTCCTGCTTTTTATAGTGCAGTCCTTTCCCATCGTGATCTTCGCCGCTGTGTGTTGCGCCGGACAGGGCATGAGAGCGTCCGCCAATGCCATACTCGTCTTTAAGGAATCTCACTTTTTCCTTATCCGTATGGTTTTCCATGAAGAACGCATAGATACGGCCTTTTCCTCCGGCAAAACTGCTGCCGCCGGTCATGGCGGCGTCGATCTCATCCTCGGTAATGAAATGCTGGACGGTTGGCACTTGGGAAAGGTCCGAAGAAAAAGTCCTGCGGGGCAGGTCAAGGTCTTTCAGGTTCTCCCAGATTTCCCTTGGCCTATGGTAATGAAAGCGCAACAGGTCACGGTCCTGCTGATAGGCAGTCCAGAAGGCAGCGTATTCTTCCTTTAGGGTTTGGCGGAAAGCCGGGTCACTCAGCTGCTCGGCAAGCCATGCAGTTTCTTCCGGGAACCCGGTTCTCTGAATACCGGACAGACAGGACAGATACCCGGAATCTCTGGCTTTATCGCTGAAATCGTGGTACAGATGCCAAAGTTTTTCTGCAAGGAGGGAGCGTTCATAGCCTGCCGCTTCTGCAAGCTCCACATTGGAGGCAAACTGGCCACTTTCCAAAAGTTCCCCGATGCGCTCTGCGGCACTCTCCCAGGAAATGACCTGGGCAGACCTGTCATAACGGACAGACTTCCCGTGGGAAAGATGGATACCATCCTCGGCATACCATGCGCTCACACTGCCAAGGCCATTGCCGCCGTGGTACAGCGTTTTCAGTATCTCGGAAATCTCAGCGGTGGTTTTCTGCTTTTCAAAGGCTGCAACCACACGCTCCCTTTGACGGTCTGTATTGCCGCCCAAACGCAGCACATGGTCAATATCATTTTGGGCAAAAGAAAAAGCAGAGGATGTATGCGCTACATTCTCTGCTTCATCTATGGATTGGATCTGCTCCGCTTCGGAGAGGAACAGGTTTAGGGTCAGCTGTTGATAAGCTCCGCCATCAGGATCTCCTCTGCCTGGGCTTTGCAGGTGTTCATCAGGCCCACCCACTTCATGGGATCGCTGGCTTTCAGTTCCTCGGTGGCTCCCGCTTCCTTCGCCAGCTGGGGCATCATCTGTTCCAGTCTGCTCTGGGCGGTCTCGTCGATCTCGATGAGGTGCGGGTATAGCTTCTCGCTCAGCAACATCTGGTTGTAGAGGATGGGACGGTGTTCTTTCAGGTAGGTTTTCCTCATCCTGCCGTACTTGCCCAGGGGTTTCTCCGGCTGCTGGCTCAGCTTCAGGTCGGGAATCTGATAGTCTCCGTTCTGGATGTAGGTCATGGGATTGTTCATCTTGCTTGCTCCTTTCTTGGTTGGCTTCGCGCTCTGCATTTCGGACGGTAACGCCGATCTGCCGCAGCACCTGCTGGTTGATCTGGCTGACCGCTGTTCCCAGCGCCCCGATGGTGGACGGGGTGTTGAAATCAAAGATCGCCATGAAATCTTCGTGGTCGAAGTAGCGTTCCGGCTCCAGTCCACAGCGGGACATCAAAGCGTAAGTGATGCTGACGGTGGCGGCTGCCTTGAACTGCACTCCGATGTTATACTCATCATATTCCTCCAAAAAGGAGCCGTCAACGATATAGAAGAAGTCCTGCTGATGCTCCGTCCAATATTCCTCGGCCAGTTTTCCAGCTACCTCCGTGAGCTGTCCGGCAAGATCATCACCGGAAACATCATAGGTGCGCTCCAGCATGGCCTGCACGGAATCCAGATGGCGCTCCTCCAACTGCCACAGCCAGGGAGTGCGGGAATGTTCACGGGTTCCGGTGTCGGAAATGTCAAAGACATAACGCAGGCGAGGTCTGTCCCCGGAATCATCCACCAGAGCGATTCCCTTGGAACCGCGCCTTACATAACGGCCCATCTTTTCATTCCACAAATCGTACTCCGCACAGGCGGTGGCGTCCGGTCGCTGGGCATAGATCATCAGCTGCTCATGGAATGGGTACTTGTAAAGGCGGGAAGCAGTGGTGAGAAACCCTGCCCATTCCTGCCAGCTCCCCGTGAGCTGTGTTGCCACCTTGTCCGCCATCTGTGCATATAGTTCAGCTTTGGTTGGCATAGTGTTCTGTCCTCCTTTCAGTTTTGGGGTAAAAAGGCGGGGTGGCAGATCGCCACCCCATCCCTGCGGTTATGTTGTTTACTGGTCAAAATCCGGGTACAGCTCCAGTTCGGCAAACTCGGCATCACTCATGGCCTGGAGCTTGCCCAGTGCGCTGTCTGTCAACTCCCGCAGCTCGGTTTCCTCCGGCGAAAGCTCGCCGCGCATCTCACGCAAACTGTCAATCAGCCCGGTGCGGCTGCCGGTATTGTAAATGCACATCAGGTTCATTTCCTCAAAAGTAAAGTTTCCCATATCAAATCTCCCTTTCCGCACTCTTTTTGGGTGCTGTCTTTTTGTGTTCTGCCTTGGGCTGGCTTTTCAGCTGCTCCATGACGGACTTTTTCTTTTCCCGTTCCTCCCGATGGGCAGCGGCAGCCAGATCCATCAGGGAAATGGGCTGACCGCTTCGGGCCTGCTGTTCCAGCTCTGCCACCGTAGGTTCTTTTGCGCCATTGTTGATGATACCGTCGATCATGCCGTAATCGTCCTCCAGCATCATTTCCGCATTTTTCAGCGGGTTTTCTGGCAGGAATCCGGGGATCTGGGTAAAACCAACACTGTCACAGTAATGACAGGATACCTTACCGTCCTGTCTGATCGCAACGATGTCGCTGACGCTCATGGAGGGACTGTGAAAGTCCACGGGCTTTTCCAGATTGAATTGCTGATAGAGTTTTTCCAGCTGCTCCGGCACAGTGCCAGACTCCCTCAGAGGAGCTGTGTAAATGAGGTCATAATTGCTGCGGTCTATGGAAATGTCGTGGGACTTTAACCAATCCAGATTCATAAAGCGCACATTCTGCGGATCGTCACTACTTACCTGATAGATGGCAAAGCAATCTCTGTTCTGAGAGAGAAATGCCTGTTCGCGTTCCTGCTGATGTTCCTGACGCTCCATGACCTTTTCGTGGAACTGAGGGCTTTTCTCCCATTCCTCATGGTCCACACCGAAAAGACCGCCATGATCCATGATTTCCTGCGGGTCAAACACCATGCTCTCCGTATTGTCCTCATACAGCACATAGACGGTCAAACCGGCGGCATCCAGTTCCAGCGCCCGTTCTCTGGTAACAGGGAGCATCCCATCATAGGAGTAGCCATATTCCTGCATATCCGGTGTGGATACCTGCTCATCCGGCATGGGGTATTCATCCAGTGCCTGCTCCTGCGCTTCCGGCAGCTGGGCAGAAGCAGTCATCTGACTGGTCTCTGCCTGCATTTGCTGATAGGCCGCTTCCTGCAAGGTCTCAATCATGGACATAGGAGCGTGTCTGAGCGAAGTGCTGTCCAGATCGTTATCATCACAAATCTGGAGAACTGCCTTCATGCAGGAAAGCTCCGGCATATCCAGCTGACCACCATCCAGCTCTTTCATGGACGCAGCATCGTAAAGGGTGTAGTCCCATCCGCTGTCACAGGGCTGGATATGAAGATAGGTAGTATCGTCGATCAGAAACAAAGCCTCCTGCTGGTTGGCATCCGCCCCCAGTACCTCCATTTCGGGCATGGCCGCAGCCAGTTCCTTTACCGCTTTCTGTACCAACGGATTGTCACGGTAATAGTCGATTGCCTGAATGGTGTCCAGCTCAATGGTATGCCCGGTCAAAATCGGAAACGGTCCTTCATAGTCGCTTCCATCTTTCAGCTCAAAACCAATGCCCTTGATCCCGTTCATTCGCTCTGCCGGAATCTCCTGATAAATGCGGACCGCCTCCTCCAAAGACAGGTTATCGTGGTATTCTCCGAGGTTTGGAAACTCCATGCACTCTGCTACATAGTAGGTTAGATTGCCGGTCGGCTGCTCTATCGGGGCGGTTTCCGGCTCTACCTTTGCATGAGGGTCAATTCCACGCTCTTTGCAGATTTCCTTATAGTGGCGCTCAATGTCAGAAATCAAAGTGCCGGAGGTCTTGTTGATGGTCTCCAAACTGGCTCTCAGCTCTTTCAGTTCCTTGCCCTGACTCCAGCTTGCAATATAGCCGAAGCTGTTTTCTCCGGTCTCAATGCCAAAATATTTGCAGACCGCATAGGAGATGCTTTCAGCCTCTACTTCTTCCGTGTGACGGTCTTTCTTCTGTTCCTGCAAAAACTGGGCGAGAGTAGAAAAGCCGCCAACAAAATTCAGCCCTTCTTCCTCGGTCAGCATCAGGCGTCCATCTTCCGCCAGCTCCAGCGGCTCTGTCAGCAGAACGGAGCCTGCATGGTTTACAACCACTCGTTCTTCTACACAGACTGGCTCTCCGGGGTCGTAATCAGAACCGCGCAGGTCATAGCAATAAACGCCCTCCGGTAGATTATCACGGGCAATCCGTCCGTTGGAGAACAGGCCGGGTTTATCAAACAGCTCGATCTCCTGATACTTCTCGTCATTGGCAATCTGAATCTTTTTCTGATTGTGGAGCTTACTGTGGGCAATTTCATGGACCGTGGCCGAAACCGTCTGCACCTCGCTCATGCCCTGACGAACGGCGATTTTCTGATGATCGGCAGAAAAATAGCCGTCCGTATCGGCGGCCATTGCTTCAAAAGTGATCGACACCGGTGCGCTGCGGCGCAGGGCCTCCATGAATGCCTCATAATTTGGCACATTGCCGGAAAGGGAGGAGGCAAGCTCCGGCAAAGGTTTCCCATCGGTCTGGCTCACATCAAAGACCTTGACCGGGCGAAACATGGGGATCTCGATTTCTTTTTCCTCTGTGATGATCTTTCCGTCTTTATCCAGAATCGGAGCCTTGGTATCCGGGTCCAGTTTCTGCTCCTCGATTTTCTTCTTATATGGTGTGGGAGCAATGATGGTAATGCCATGCTCGCCCTTTTTTACATGACGCTCAAACTGGTCTTTCCACTTATTGTATCCGGCTACCAAAGTGGCGTCCGGCTTCTGCATATAGATGAGCATGGTGTTGTTTACCGAATAGCGGTGGAAGCGGGACATAACGGACAGATAGCGCATATACTTTTCACTCTCAAACAGTTCCTTGATGCCCTGCTCGATGCCGTCTGTGATTTCCCTTAGTCGCTCTCGGTTGGTGGGTTTGTTCTCAGCCATGATTTTCAATCTCCTTTCCAAGTGTGTGATTTCTGCTGTGTGTTCTGCAATCCATGCCTTTTGTTCTTCTTCACTTTCATAAAGAAAAAGGTCCAGCAGGTACTCTACATAGGTTTTCTTCTGGATTGCTTCCACAAAACGGGGGTGCGGTTCTTCCTCTGGTGTCCGGGGAGAATGGTCGATCTCCCATTTTTTCAGCAGATAGTAGTAATCGGACAGTACGCGATAACACCGCTGCCGGTCCTCCCGAAACTTTTGCGCCTCGGTTTTCTGCCGGACATACTTCCTGCGGGGAGGAGCCTGACTGTCATAGATCAGGCCAAAGTCCTGTGCCAGTTTCTCCGCCGCTTCTTTTGAGGAGAGGTCAAAGAGCTTTGCGGTAAAGTCGATCACATCCCCATCTGCACCGCAGCCAAAGCAGTGGAACCGCTGGTCTACCTTCATGCTGGGGTTCTTATCATCGTGAAAGGGACAGCAGGCCATACCAGTTCGACTGACTTTTATCCCGTAAAACTCTGCCGCATCTCTGGTGCTGACCGACTGCTTGACCGCTTCAAATACATTCTCTGCCATGTGCCTTTAACTGCTGGACTTTCTCACAGGGGGCTGGTATCCGGCGGCTTTCGCACGCTCACTGGCGGCTTTGCGGCGCTCGGCGCTATATGGCTCCCGGACTGATACACACCGCTTGGGGACGGTAAAGTTATGGGCGTCCTTTCGGGTGATCTGGTCGGGGTGCTTTTTTGCCAGCAGATCCAGCTTCTCCATCAGACGGGGATCGTGGGTGTAGACCTCAGCCATTGGTTCTGCCTGGTTATAGAGGAGAATGGTTTCCCGTTCCACTAAAGAGAGCTTCATCGGCTGCCTCCTTTCCGCTGGTCAAATTCCAGCTTGAAGTTGGCGTACTGTCCATCGTCCTCCAAAACCACAGCGGCATCGTAGGTCTTTCCGGTTTTCTCCGAATATAACCCCGTCACACGGACACGGCCATCGTTAAGCAGTGCAGACACCACAGCCTTGGTCGGCTGTTTTTTCTTGGCAGCCCACCATTTGTTATTTTTCCAGATTGCAAATTTGCAAGAATCATTCTGACAGAAGAAGCCTTTTTGCAGTTCTGCAACTTCACCGCCGCAGCGAGGGCATTTGCCCACCACCTCACGGTGCGGAGTGAACAGGTACTCAGTTCCCTTGATGACCTGATAAGTTCCCACCAGGTCTTTCAGCATGGTGCTGATCCCGTCCAGAAACTCCTCCGGGGCAAGCTGCCCGTGCTCGATTTCCCCCAGGCGGTACTCCCACTCGGCAGTCAAAAGCGGCGATTGCAGCTGTTCCGGCAGAACGGTAATCAGGGAAACTGCATCGTGGGAAGGGAGAAGCTGCACCGTTTTCCTGCTCTTTTTTCGTTCCAGAAAACCGGCAGATACCAGCTTTTCCAAAATACCGGCACGGGTGGCCGGTGTCCCCAGACCTTTTCGCTCGGCATCCTCCGGCATATCCTCTTTTCCGGCAGTCTCCATCGCGGACAATAGGGTGTCCTCCGTAAAGTGCTGGGGCGGACTGCTTTTGCCTTCTTTGACGATTGCAGCAGCAACCGAAAGGGTCTGTCCTTCGGTCAGCTCCGGCAGGGCTTTCTCTGCGCCCTCTTTTTTCGGCTCTGCATCCTTCATTTTGGCACGGTAAGCGTCCTCCAGTGCTTTCCATCCGGGGTGCTTCACCGTTTTTCCTTTGGCGGTAAACTCCCCACCGGCACACGCTGCAATCACAACGGTTTCCGAATAGATATGGGGCTGGGCTACGGCGCACAGCAGACGCAGGGCCACCAGCTCCAGCACCGCTTTTTCTCCCGCAGGAAGGGCAGAAAGGTCTGCATCCTTGAGATTTCTGGTAGGGATTACTGCGTGGTGGTCGGTTACTTTCTTATCGTTGATGACCGTCTGCGGATCACAGGTAATGGCGATCCCTTTGCGAAACGGCATAGCATTGGCAACCAGATTGACCAGCACCGGCAGGCTGTCTGCCATATCACCGGTCAGATAGCGGCTGTCAGTACGGGGATAGGTGCAGAGCTTCTTTTCATACAGGCTTTGCAGATAGTCCAGGGTCTGCTGGGCTGTAAATCCAAGCAGGCGGTTGGCGTCTCTTTGCAGAGTAGTCAGGTCATAGAGGGCAGGCGGCTTTTCTGACTTTTCCTTGCACTCCACCTTTTTGATTGTGACAGCTGCACCCTGACAGGCTTCTTTCAGCTGCTCGGCAGCGGTCTTATCCGCCATACGCTCCCCAGATACGGTAAGACCGGGCAGCTCCAGCGCCACGGTATAAAAGGGCACTGGCTTAAAGGTGTCGATCTCAGCTTCTCGCTGAACAATAAGCGCCAGCGTCGGGGACATCACGCGCCCGATGTTGAGGGTTCGGTGATACAGCACGGAAAAAAGCCTTGTCGCATTGATCCCCACCAGCCAGTCGGCCTTGGCACGGCAGAGGGCAGCATCCCGAAGTCCGTCATAGTCCGCACCGGGGCGCAGGTTTGCAAAGCCTTCCCTTATGGCGGAGTCCTCCATCGAAGAAATCCAGAGCCTTTTCATCGGCTTCTTGCAACCTGCCAGCTCATAGACGCTACGGAAGATCATCTCGCCCTCGCGTCCGGCATCACAGGCATTTACCACTTCCGTCACATCCGGGGCATTCATCAGCTTTTTGAGAATATCAAACTGCTTTTTCTTATCTTTTCCCACCACCATCTGCCAATGTTCCGGCAGAATAGGCAGGTCATCATATCGCCACTTGGCATACTTGGGATCATAACTGTCTGCATCCGCAAGACCGGCCAGATGGCCCACGCACCAGCTGACACGCCAACCGCTGCCCTCCAGATACCCGTCCTTACGGGCGGTTGCACCAATCACCGCCGACAGACTTTGTGCAACCGATGGTTTTTCAGCAATCACCAGCTTCATAATCTTCAACCTCCCATTCATTCTGCCAATTATCAGACAGTTTTTTTGCAATGCTGTGTTCTGAGGCAAGTGTAATGTCATAGCCAAAGCGATAATCATATCGGTACAACCTGCCAATCAAATCATTGATTATGATATTGCAGGCCATAATCACACGCTCTTTATCCACCTGCATCAGTTGATAGCGTTGATAATTGTTGTAATATTCTCGATGTCTGTGGGTTCTGCTGACCGTATCTTCCATCAGACAATCTATGGCATCTTTTTCACCATCTTCTTTGCTGCCCTGTGTATAAGACAACAGTTCCTTAACCATGGGAAAACTTTGTTCATCTACCGTTGCTTCTTCGCTCAAAAAACCGATATAAGCTTTTAGTAACAGGCTAACGGCTGTTTTTTCAGCTTCAGATAAAGCGTTCATGGTCTCCGCTGCATCAAGCAACAGCTCCTTTTCCACAAATTCATCTATCTCACCAGAATAAAGCATTCGGATTGAGTCCACACATAAAGAGCGCTTTTGGGGTGCGGTCTCAATTTCAAAATCATAAAGATCCAAGTCATCGTCCTTCTTTGACTTTTTTTGAACTTTGCTGATAGCAGTGAAAAGAATGTCTCCTCCAAAGTAAATTCCGAAGGCGACCAGATCAAAAATAATCAGAAAGTGTAATAACCAGTTCCATGTGTTCATTGTGAGGTCCTCCTTTCTTTGACCATGTGCTGATTTTGGGTGTGGATTTACAGTAAGAGAGTGAGTAGAGCAGCAGAGGACAGGAATTTCTCCCTGTCCTCTGTCCCTTATCCCGCAATGATTTGAAATACGCTACGCTCAAATAGTTCAATCTGCTCTATCGCGTTCCTCATTAGGGTCAGAACCCTCAAAACCATCCTCAAGGACTTCCTCATCTTCGGTTTCCCATTCCTCGGAATCTTTCTCACCATAATCATAATCGTCCAGACTGTCATTGCCCTTGGTCTTAGGCTTATTCTTAACGAGCTTCAAGTAGGCAAATACGCCACCGCCGCCCAGCAGAGCCAGCAGAAGGATTAGGGCAGCCGGGTTCAGTCCGGCAGGCTTCTCTTTTTCCGGCTCCGGTGTTTCTGCCGGAGGTTCCGGTGCTTTGCCCGTACATTTGCTCATATCGGTTGCACAGACCGGGCAGGCCGTATTGACTGTCCCTGTTTCACATTTTGTCGAACAGCTGCACACAGCAGGCGGCTCCTCTTTGGGTTTTCCATCTTCCATCAGTGCCATCAGGTCCGCTTCATCCACCTGGTTCAGAAAGTGAACAGCAGTCTTTTTATCCTCGTTGGCCCTGTCGATCAGGATATAAAAATAGTTGCCCGCCTTGGTGGTAACGGTAATGAGCTGTTTATTGCCCCCGAAATCATCCACCAGAGCGGCGTTGCCCTCCGGGGTCAGCGGAGGTGCTTTTTCCGTTTCTTCCACCACCACATTGCTGTCATTGGTGGTATCCTCTGCCGGGGGCGGCGCTGCGCCCTGGGCAAAAGCGGGAACGGTAAAGCCCGATGCCAGCACCAGCGTCAGGCAAAGGGCGGAAAGTGTTCGGAGCAATCGTTTATTCCTCATAGCTGTTTTCCTCCTGTTCGTTGTTGTCATCAGCAAAACTGCCGGGAACTGTGCCTCCGGACAGCATGGCGCTCAGCTGAGCCGGGGTCATACGCAGTGCGCGCACCATCTGGACGATCTCCAGATTTTCTGCCTCGGTTTTCTGTACCTCCAGCGCCTTGAGCTTTTCCTGATACTCTGCGATCTTCTCGCGGACCTTAGCAATCTCCTGGTCAATGCGTTCAATTTTGTTCTTTGCCATCGTCTATCACTCCTTCTAAAAAATCTCTGTTACCAGTTCATCAGGCCGTAGCCCTTGATACTCTGATAATTCAGGTCATAACTTTTGATCTTGCAGGCATCGCCGGAATTTCCCTCCACGGTATAAACACGGCTGCCATCGGTGCCGACAACAATTCCCACATGGTCTGCGGAACCATCCAGATCCCAATCGAAGAAAATGGCATCACCGGGGGCGATGTTTTCATATCCTCGTGCGCCCCACTGTCCATGAGACTGGAACCACGGAACACCCTGAGACTGACAACCAGCAAAGCGTGGTTCCGTTCGACCGGATTGACCATAGCACCATGATACAAAGCAGGCACACCATTCCACACGGGAGTCAAAGCCGTACCAGCTCCAATAAGGTTGTCCTCCCACATTGCCCACCTGACTTTTCGCCAGTTCCACCAGCTGCGGATTGCCGGGGCGGGTGCCATTAATAAATTCAACACCAGTCAAATCTTCAGAAACACCTGTATCGGGAGAACCGCCACCAAATAACAGCGGCTTATTGCCCATAGTCTGTCGGTAGACCTGGTACATCTCCATCTGCTCCGGAGTCAGTAGTTCTGGCGCAAGAGAGGCAATGGAACGGCTTGTTAAAGTTACATGGAGAATACGATATTCATATTCATGCTCATCCCCATCTTCGTCAGTGTAAGTGCGAATCTGAATTTCTTCTCTCAGCGTAAGCTGATACTGTGCATCAAACACACGATCCAGCTCTGCCTGTGCGCTGTGGCGTGTATAGCCTTGCAAGACAGCAGAGAGAACTGCCGCCAGCTCATGGGGGTCATGGCCAATCATATCCAGGTTATAGCGATACTCGTCATACCCTGGGTGGCTGCTTTCGATGTTGTCGATTTTCTCCTGCAACCGAGCTTCTCTGTCTGCATAATCTGCCTCCACCGCCAGCATTTCCGGGTCATCCGATGGATAGGTAGTGCCGGAAATTACAGAACCAATA
>ENA-UEPQ01000722-UEPQ01000722.1-human-gut-metagenome-genome-assembly--contig:-NODE-722-length-15755-cov-7.085406_pt1 | contig 15755 bp, 9 predicted proteins | sample MGYA00242903_ERZ507922 | MGnify/ENA primary metagenome ERZ507922 (study PRJEB26167, sample SAMN06115483) | human gut metagenome | host: Homo sapiens | place: China:Sichuan | collected 2014-10-16... | reverse complement strand
ATTCATAGAATGTTCTTCCCCTTTCTTTTATAGATTCGAGGATAATGAAATATTTGATAACAGGACTTGGTAATATCGGTTCCGAATATTGGGGAACCCGCCATAATATAGGTTTCCGGGTTGTCAACCATCTGGTAGAGAGCGTAGGAGGCAATTTCACTGAGGAGCGATACGGGGCAATCGCACGCATACGGGTGAAAAACTGTGACTTGATCGTGCTAAAGCCGAATACCTTTATGAACCTCAGCGGCAACGCCGTTCGGTACTGGTTGCAAAAAGAGAACATTCCCGTGGAAAATCTATTGATCGTCGTAGATGATCTGGCATTGCCATTCGGAACCTTACGTCTGAAACCAAAGGGTAGCGACGCCGGGCATAACGGGTTGAAGAATATCGCCCAGTTATTGAATACGCAGGAATATTCCCGCCTTCGTTTCGGCATAGGCAGCGATTTCCCACGGGGCGGACAGATCGATTACGTGCTAGGGAAATTTCCCCCAGAGGAATTGCAATTGATGCCAGAGATATTGGATCGTGCGACAGAGATCATCAAGAGCTTCTGCCTCGCCGGCATCCAGATTACGATGAATCAATTTAATAATAAATAAAAAGAGACTGAGAATACAGATATGAACGAGGTACGTATCGATAAATGGATGTGGGCGACCCGTATCTTTAAGACCCGCACGATAGCCGCGGAAGCTTGCAAGAAAGGGCGTATCATGATAGGTGGAGTAACGATCAAACCTTCCCGCATGATCAAGGTTGGCGATGTGATCCAAGTGCGTAAACCGCCGATCACCTTCTCTTTTAAGGTAATCGGATTGATCGAGAATCGTGTGGGCGCGAAGCTCGTCCCGAATTACTTGGAGAACGTGACAACCCCGGATCAGTATGAGATTCTGGAGATGAACCGTATCTCCGGTTTCGTGAACCGTGCGAAAGGTCTCGGACGTCCTACCAAGAAAGACCGTCGTGAACTGGAGCAATTCACTGAGCCGGAATTCATGGATGACGGATTCGATTTCGAGTTCGACTTTGGAGAAGAGGAAGAGTAGTAAGCATGCTGATTTCCATTTAATTACATTTACCAATATTTTCATCAAGAAGTAAAAGTATTTTCACCTAGAGGTAAAACTGTTTACATACTGATGTAACGCCATTTACCTCTAGAGGAAAAAACATTTACCATTAGAGGTAAATGGCGTTACAACGGTATGTAAACGGCAATTATCCCTATTGATTCTCCTCGGAAAGCAGATTCCCCTCCTCATCCCAGCTACGCCAGACACCAGATTTCTTCCCTGCCGTATAGAACATCTCATACAACAAATTTCCCTTATCACTCCAGATACGCCAAGGGCCGTCCTTTTGCCCTTCCTTATAAGAAGCCAGGCCGATCAGCTGTCCGTTCTCATTATATGTACGCCATTCTCCGTGAAAGATCCCATGATAATAGGAACGCACCTCGGCGATCTTGCCACTCGGATAATAAATCACGTAAGTTCCCTCCGGACGGCCATCTTTCAAATATAACTCCATCTTAAGCATACCATCGTCATAAAATTCCGTATAACGACCCGTATATGGAGTGGTTTGCGTGGCATCGGTATAATACTGTCCTTCGCTTAAAACCAAGTCTTGCGCTTGTACGGTCCATGAGGCCCCCGCCATAAAAGCAGAAAATAACAATAGCTTTTTATTCATGATACATTCTTATCTAAATTATATGCGAAAAGACACCGAGGGATCTTTCCGGATACCTCAGTGCCCCAAACAAATTCACAGCCTATTCAAAGTCAAGCTAAATTAATATTCAGTGTTATTCGGATCGAAGTTGGTCCAGTTAGCGGCCCAGTCATTCTTGCCATCAAAAGCTCCCTTATAAGATACCTTCTCGAAGAAAGCGTCGTTCAAAGCCGTATCAGAGAAATCCGCTCCGTCAATCTTATCCGCTACGATCGATGTATAGTCACCATCTTTAGCGATGATATCATTGCTGGAAGCGTAAGTAAGGTTGCTCAAGTCTGCTGTCTGAAAGTAATTTTGGCTAGTTTCATCCTTGAAATTCTCCCACATACCGGCGAAGATCACATTCTTAACAACCGCACCCACATTTGCGTTTTGCAGATACAAACCGTATGGCCAACCCACGAAAATCGAGTTATACACATTCAAGGAAGAGTTACGGCGGATGTGCATAGCGGCTTGGAATGATCCACCCTTAGCGCCATTAGCCGCGTCTTCCGTAACATAAAAGATATCATTTTCCGTTTTACCAGCTGATTCACCATAGAACGGACCGATCAAGGTCACGTTAGAAAAGACCGGAGTGGTAAGTGGAGTATTATTGGAACCATCAGCGTCGTTATCAGACTCGAAGCCATTGGACTTGGACGTATCAGCGTGCTTCGGGTCGCGAACGCCTAACAAGAACTGCAATTTACCTTGGAATCCATAGTCCGTATCAAACTCATCATCCCAACCTTTGTAAGCAATCAGGTGTTTTGCGTTTACCGTACCGCCAAACCACTCGAATGAGTCGTCGCCACAGAAAGAGACCTGCACGTATTCGATCGTAGTGCCACGGCCAACACCACCGCAAGTCAAACCATTGATCTCCTTATTTGGCTCCAATGGATAACCGGCGAACTCGATACGGACATATTTCACGATACCGGAGTTATCTTCCGGATCCTTTCCACCGTAGTAAGAACGAGGACCGCCCTCTATCTGAGCCTCGCCAGCCGTATTATTCACGATAGACTTGCCACAAAGAATCAAGCCACCCCAATCACCATAGGTACGAGAAGCTTTCGGTTGGTCGGAAGTGAACACGATCGGTTTCTCCGCCGTACCCTCGGCGATGAGCTTTCCGCCACGCTCGACGATCAAGGAGCCTTTAGACGATTTCTCCCCCTTGATTACCGTTCCCGGCTCGATCGTCAAGGTCACGCCATCCGTCACATATACGAAACCTCTCAACAGGTTGTTATCAGCAGCCTTCAAGGTCATATCCGAGGTAATCTCACCTTCCAATATAACATCTTGAGTTTCCTCTACAGGCGGCTCTACATTTACGAGATCATCATCGTCGCCACAAGCGGTTGTTCCAAACATCGTGGCCATACAGAAAGCGGCGGCCACACCTTTTAATAATAACTTGTTCATAAGTAAACGAATTTAGTTTATATGAGTGAATTCAAATTAAAACTTCACGGCTACACCTAGATTCACGGTCACACCCGGACGATAGCTACGGATTAATTGCTCAACCTCCCGTTTCTCTCCGGAAGCCTCTGTTAACTCTAGGAATTGTTTATATTCTACTTTTGAGTTCAATAGATCTTTTACGCCTCCCTTGACCTCCACGTATTTACCGATCTTCTTCGAGAAACTCAAGTCCAAGGAGTTACGGGGTATCTCATAGATATCGGGAATATCATCGTTCGGGTTCTGCTTCGGTACGCCTACCGTCTCAATACGCTTGCCAATCCGGTTATACAAGGCGGAGGCTGAGATTCCTGCGTTGTCATTCTGATAGAATAAGCCCGTATTGATCAAGTAAGGGGATTGCCCCTGCATCGCACGATCCCGCTCGAAAGAGCCCTCGGCGAAATACACCCTACTATGGATATAAGCCCCGTTGAATACGAAGCTCAAGCCTTTCAGACCGATAAAGTCCAGATTCTTCTTGATATCCAGCTCCACGCCGAAAGCATTCGCATGATCGGCGTTGTGGTATGTGTACTGCAATCCGGAACCCGCTTCCATATAGGTTTGCTCGATCGGATTATCGAACCGTTTGTAGAAACCGCCGATCGTCACCGTCTCACCCGGAGCCGGGTAAAATTCATAACGCAGATCCATATTATTCGCATAAGCGTTCTTCAAGTTTACGTTACCCGTGATATTCGCATCTAAGGCGAAATCATAATATACGTAAGGTACGATCTCCCGGAACTCCGCCCTATTCACGGAACGTCCATAAGCCAAGCGTACTTGGTGCTTCTCATTCAAATTATAAGCGATGTTGACGGAAGGAAAGAAATCCGTAGCGTTCTGATCCAGATGCACCGGTTTTATACCGTCCGACTCATAACCATCTAATTTCAATTGATAGTACTCCATACGTACACCTACGTTCGCATTCAGCCTCTCTCCCCAGTTCAGTTTAGCGGCTACGTAAGCGGCACCCAGCAGATTATCGGAAGTATAAGAGTCGCTCTTGTTCGTACTCTCTTTCATATAGATACGATCGGTCGATATATTTGCGTCCGAGAAGACCGAGCTGTAGTCCCATTCGGCAAAACGGTCATAACCACTTCCCAACATATTATAGACAAAACGACGGGCATCAAAGTTACGTTTCTTAAACTCTCCATATACCCCCGTGTTCAAGACAGGGGTAAACATCTCCGAGACGGCGAACTTATGCTCGTAATTCAAGGCGGCGGAAGCGCTGTTATCTTTCAAGTCTTGACAATAACGAGTCGTGTCGGACACGTAATAACGAGAGTCACCATCCGTCGTACTCTCCAAAGATTTTACCACCTTGCGATCCGGTTCCTTGTAAGCGGCGAAAGCATAACCTAACGTCCAATCCAGTTTATTCATATCTTCTCTCAATTTATGCTCCCCGCTTAGCTGGCCGGAATAGGTAGTGCGTCCGGTATAAAGGGATTCCCATTTCCGGATATTTTGGTCGGAGTAGAAATCCGTTCCCTCTCGTTGCGATAAGGAAGAGGTTCCACGCTGGTTGAAGAAATTCCTGAACTCATATTTGCTCGTTCCCTTCATCAACGACCAGTTGAACAAGGCTCCTAATTTTGTCGTATTCTTATATTGTACATCATCGTAGCGGTAACGGTATGAGGATTGATCCTTGGCCATGTCGTACGAGAGGTAGTTGTTGTTTTTCATCTCGTAATAATCATAGCCCGTGCTATAGTTCACACTGGTGATATTACCGATCTTCATGTCACCGATATCAAAGGTACGATTCATCGTGAACGTCAGTTTCTGTTCCGGCATCGCCGTGAAATGACACACGTTCCATCCCGTATTCGCCCGCTTCGTAAACGCCGCCGCATCCGCTGCCGATATGTCGTTCAAATGAGATGGGGCGTTCGAGGGTAACATTCGGGAGCCAGCGCCAAAGCCCAGATAATCCAAGGCGGAACCTTTCGTCAGTTGGAAATCTCGGAAAGCGGAGTTTGTATTAAACCCGACTTGATAGGAGACGTTGAGCGTATTACCCTCGGGAATATTCTTTGTCAGCACCCGTACGAAACCGCCGGAGAAATCCGCCGGAAGCTCGGCCGAAGGGCTCTTATATATCATCATGTTATCGATCAAGGAAGAAGGAAGCACATCGAACGAAAAGGCACGGCTGTCCGTCTCGCTGGAAGGGGTCGTGGCGTTGTTCAGCCATACATTATTATAACGTTGCGCCAGACCCCGGACCACGATGAAACGGTCGTCCACGATGGTGATTCCCGGGATACGGCGTAGTACCTCGGCGGCATCGCTATCCTGTGTTTTACTGATTTGCTGGGCGGAGATACCATTCACGACCGGAAGGCTCTTGCGTACGGTATTTAATACGGCCATCTCGGTTCCCAATTTCCGTTGGGCCACTACGACCACATTCTGTAATTGGAGGTTAGCGTCGGAAAGCTCGATATTCAACACCGCCTCTTGGCGTGCGACTACCGGAACATCCTTTACCGTTTGCGTTTGGTACGACACGTAAGAGGCGGCTACCGTATAAGTACCCGGCTTCACGTTCTCGATACGAAAATTACCGTCTATATCCGTGATAGCGCCAACCGTAGTCCCCTCGATCACGACCGAGGCGCCGATCAACGGTTCTTTCATCTTAGCGTCCGTAACCGTCCCGCAGATAACCCCTGTTTGTGCCCATAGAGAGAATGACAGGAAAACTCCCATCCAGAAAAGCCCTAACCTTTTCAATCTTTTGCCCCTTAAACTCTTTCCCATTATCTTACTACTTATTATTTCATCTTTGATTTCGACGCGAAAGTACGGGGGCGATATTTCAAAGATGTTTAGATCCGATAACAATAAAGACTACAAATGTTACATTTTTAAGACCGCAACTTTTCCTTATCGTTTGACATAGCTAACGTATTTTTACTACATTTGCACTCCTGAATGCATAAAGACATTTAATAACATGAAGAACATTAAAATTTTTCCGAAAGACTGGTTGCAGTTGCATCCCTATAAACAAAGCACTCCCGTGGATTCCTATTATACCGGAATAGCGAACCGTATCTACGATATCATGGAGAAGACCGAGTTGGTAAACTCCTTCGAGGGCGAGGAAACAAAGCAGATCTGTATCCGCATGGCCGCCTACTTCGAGGATGTGATCTCCGGCATGGGGATTTGGCGTGCCTTCATCCTTACCCATAAGGAGCTATACGGCAAATACCTTCCCTTCTACACTCCGGACGATCATTATTACGACGATGAGGTGAACCTTGAGGACGTGCGCTTCCTCCTTTGGCATTATACCCAGCAGTATCACGGCTATCGTAAAGGCACTTTCGTCAGTCCAGACAACCCTGCCAACGAATCCACCGGCATGCTTATCTACGACCTGTTCTGCAAAGAGTGGACCACGGCGCCGGAGAATACCCGCATGGCCAAGCTTTTCGCCCTTGATACCCGCTACGAGCGGCAAGAGGATTACGATCGTCTATTGCAATGGTTCCATTACGAATCCTATATCCTGCCTGAGTCGGCCCGGGAACTGAGCGACTTCGCCCACGACCGCTGGAAGGAGCAGCCCGACCTCAACCAAGAGCAGCTTAACAACCTGCTCGTCAACAGCCACGGCATGATGGCCTACACCAGCAAGACCTCCTTGCTAGGCCTGACCTCCCCGCAATGGCTGGCAAAGATATTGCCCGCCGAGCATCCCGACCATGCGGTATTTCAGAACACCGCCGACGAGTCTGTAGCTACCCTGCCCGACGATATGCTGGAGGAAAACCGCCAACAATACGAGACTTTCCGCAAAGCCGCAGGTGACAAACTGCTTCTCTATTTCGACAAGACCGAAGACGCACAAACATTTATCACGGAGACTTCCGGCCTTATCCCCGCCGAGAACTTCCATCTTCCCGAGGACTGGCAAGGCAAGAAGCTGGCGATCTACGCCACGCCCGAGGAAGGCGCCCAAGTCATCACCCGTGACGTGGAGTTGATCAAGGATGAGAACAATCCCTTCTACGACGCCAACCGTGCCGCCAAGCAAGCGCTCTCTTTCTTCATCGTGAAACATTGCAGCGTTTACTTCCTGAAAGAGCTGGTAGACCGAGGTATGTTGGCCGACGCACAAACAAAAAGCCTTACCAGCCCGGAACGTGGCAAGGCGATCATACAAGATAATTGGAAATTCCTATCCCGCTATTTCATCCGAGAATATCCCGATAGATAAAACAGATAGGAAGCGACATCACAATCCGTGACAGCGCTTCCGGAGAAAAAGAAGCACTGTCGCAAAACGTGACGGTGCTTCTTTTTTTAGTTCATCTTTCATTTAGCAAACTAACCAACCAAATATCTTTCAAATAAAAAGAATAAACCCAGTGAATACTTACAAATAGAAACATTAGATAAGATATTCTTATCTTTTCTCCGTTCTTTCGCTCCTACAAGTAATTACATTATGCCATTAATACCTATATTTGCGAAACAAATTGACGCAATAATCATTTATACGCAAACATAAGGTCAACAAATGAAAACAAACAGAAATCATTTTAATAGCAGACAAGGATTATACGACCCGTCTTATGAACATGACGCTTGTGGAGTAGGAATGTTAGTAAATATCCACGGCGAGAAATCGCACGACATCATCGAATCAGCCCTTAAGGTACTAGAGAACATGAGGCACCGAGGCGCCGAGGGAGCCGATAACAAAACGGGTGACGGAGCGGGAATCTTATTACAGATCCCGCATGAGTTCATCCTCCTGCAAGGAATTCCGGTTCCCGAAAAAGGCAAATATGGCACCGGACTAATCTTCCTCCCCAAAGACGAGGAACAGCAAGCAAGCATCCTCAGTATCCTCATCGAAGAGATCGAGAAAGAGGGATTAACCTTGATGCACTTACGCAAAGTTCCCGTTCATACGGAAATCTTGGGAAAGGACGCACAAGCGACCGAACCTGATATCAAGCAGATATTCATCATCGGCTGTAACGATCAGCAAGAGCTGGAACTAAAGCTATACCTCATACGTAAGCGGGTCGAGAAAAGGGTATCGGCCACCGACCTTCCGGCCAAGGATGATTTCTATATAGCGTCTCTTTCCACCAAAAACATCGTTTACAAAGGCATGCTGGAATCCATGCAGCTACGCCATTACTTTCCGGACCTGACGCAACCTTATTTCACTAGCGGACTGGCATTGGTACATTCACGCTTCAGTACCAACACCTTCCCCACTTGGAGTCTGGCGCAACCTTTCCGCCTACTGGCACATAACGGGGAAATAAACACGATACGGGGCAACCGGGGATGGATGGAGGCCCGGGAGAGCGTACTATCCTCCCCCAGAATCCCGGATATCAACGATATACGCCCGATCATCCAGCCGGGCATGAGTGACAGTGCCTCACTGGATAACGTATTGGAATTCTTCGTGGCCTCCGGGATGAGCCTGCCGCATGCCATGGCGATGCTGGTACCGGAGAGTTTCAACGAGAAGAACCCGATCTCCGAAGACCTAAAGGCTTTCTACGAATATCACTCCATCTTGATGGAACCGTGGGACGGGCCTGCCGCCCTGCTCTTTAGCGACGGACGCTACGCCGGAGGCATGCTAGACCGTAACGGTCTCCGCCCCGCCCGCTACCTGATCACGAAACATGACATGATGGTCGTGGCCTCCGAAGTCGGCGTCATGGATTTCGAGCCTAACGAGATCAAGGAAAAAGGCCGTCTGCAACCCGGAAAGATCTTACTCATCGATACCGAGAAAGGCGAGATTTATTACGATAGCGAGCTGAAGGAACAACTGGCGAACGCCCAGCCCTACCGTACTTGGCTGGAGAAAAACCGGGTGGAATTGGACGAGTTGAAATCCGGCCGTAAGATTCCTCATAAGGTAGAGAAATACGACAAGCTACTGCGTACGTTCGGATACAGCCGTGAGGATATCGAACGTATCATCGTACCGATGTGCACGGGAGGGGCGGAACCGGTCGGCTCCATGGGCAACGATACGCCACTGGCCATATTATCCGCCCGTCCGCAAATCCTCTATAATTATTTCCGCCAACAATTCGCCCAAGTAACCAACCCGCCGATCGACCCGATCCGCGAGGAACTCGTCATGAGCCTGACCGAGTATATCGGGGCCGTGGGAAGCAATATCTTAGTTCCAACCGAGAGCCACTGTAAAATGGTTCGGCTGAACCATCCGATCTTGACCAATACACAACTGGATCTCCTGTGTAACATCCGGTATAAGGGCTTTAAAAGTGTTAAGCTCCCCACTTTGTTTGACGCAGAGAAAGGATGCGCAGGACTGAAAGCTGCCTTGGACGAATTATGTAAGCAAGCGGAGCAATCCGTCACCGATGGCGTTAACTACATCATTTTAAGCGACAGAAACGTAGATGAGAAAAAAGCGGTGATTCCCTCCCTGTTAGCGGTAAGCGCCGTGCATCACCATCTGATCTCCGTGCAGAAAAGGGTGCAAACAGCGCTGGTAGTGGAAACCGGCGAGATGCGTGAGGTAATGCACGCCGCCCTCTTACTAGGCTACGGAGCCAGTGCCATCAACCCTTATATGGCTTTCGCTATCTTGGATGATCTAGTAGACAGGCAAGAGATACAATTGAATTACGAGACCGCCGAGAAGAATTACGTGAAAGCCATTTGCAAAGGTCTATTCAAGGTGATGAGCAAGATGGGGATCAGCACGATCCGCAGTTACCGGGGAGCAAAGCTTTTCGAGGCGATCGGCCTAAGCCGGGATCTGGCAGATACTTACTTCGGGGGAACCACCAGCAACATCGGTGGTATCCGCTTGGAAGAGATAGCGGCAGATGCGATCGCCATGCACAATGACGCATTCTCCCACCCCACGGATTCTTTATTGGAACATAAAGGCATTTATTCCTTCCGCAAGGATGGCGAGAAACACGCTTGGAACCCGGATACCATTTCCATGCTTCAACTGGCTACCCGCTTGGGGAGCTACAAGAAATTCAAGGAATATTCCCATGTGGTTGATGAGAAGGAAAGCCCCATATTCTTGCGTGACTTCCTGACCTTCAAACAACGCACCCCGATCCCCTTGGAGCAGGTAGAGCCGGAAGAAGCGATCATGCACCGCTTTGTCACGGGAGCGATGAGCTTCGGTTCTATCAGCCGGGAAGCGCACGAGACGATGGCAATGGCCATGAACAAGATACACGGACGTAGTAACACGGGCGAGGGTGGTGAGGACTCGGCCCGTTTCGTCCCCCGTGAGGACAGATTATCGCTCCGCTCCGCCATCAAGCAAGTGGCCTCCGGACGCTTTGGCGTGACCACGGAATATCTGGTAAACGCCGACGAGATCCAGATCAAGGTCGCCCAAGGAGCGAAACCGGGCGAAGGAGGGCAGCTCCCCGGCTATAAAGTGAACGATATCATAGCCAAAACCCGTCACTCGATCCCGGGAATCTCTCTGATCTCTCCCCCACCTCACCACGATATTTACTCGATCGAGGACTTGGCGCAATTGATCTTCGATCTGAAGAACGTGAACCCTCAAGCCGAGATCAGTGTGAAACTCGTATCCGAGAGTGGCGTGGGAACTATCGCCGCCGGTGTAGCCAAAGCAAAAGCGGACCGGATCGTGATCTCCGGGGCAGAAGGAGGAACGGGGGCTTCCCCGATAAGCTCTATCCGTTACGCCGGAATCCCACCCGAGCTAGGACTATCCGAGACTCAACAGACGCTCGTGATGAACGGCCTCCGGGGACAAGTCCGCTTGCAAACAGACGGACAATTGAAAACCGGACGGGATATCGTATTGATGGCGATGCTGGGTGCCGAGGAGTTTGGATTCGCCACCTCCGCCTTGATCGTCTTAGGCTGTGTGATGATGCGTAAATGCCATATGAACACGTGTCCGGTAGGTGTCGCTACCCAAGATGAGGAATTACGTAAACGCTTTCATGGCCGACACGAATATTTGGTGAATTTCTTCACCTTCCTCGCCCGTGAAGTTCGGGAATATCTGGCAGAGCTAGGCTATACGAAACTAGACGATATCATTGGCCGTACGGACTTACTCATGCGTAAACCTTCTGATCATATCGAGAAACATGATCTATTGGATCTCAGCCGCTTGATCCATCTACCGGAACAAGCCGCCACGCAGGCCATCCATCATGTCACCCGTCAACTCCATGCGATCGACAACGTGAAAGATGTGGATATAATCCGTCACGCAAAGGCCGCCATCGAATCCGGACAGGAAGTATCGTTGGATTACGCGACAGCCAACACCGATCGTTCCGTAGGAGCCATGCTTTCCGGCGAGATCGCCAAGCGGTACGGGAACATCGGGTTACCGGAGAACACCCTGCATATCAAGTTCAAGGGGGCGGCGGGCCAGAGCTTCGGAGCCTTTCTGGCTCACGGCGTACATTTCCGGTTGGAAGGCGAGGCGAACGACTATCTCGGAAAAGGATTGAGTGGCGGACACATCAGTTTAATGCCTCCGGTACGCTCCACCTTTATAGCGGAAGACAATACGATAGCCGGTAATACCTTATTATATGGAGCTACCAGTGGTGAGGTTTATATCAACGGCCGGGTCGGAGAGCGTTTCTGCGTGCGAAACTCCGGGGCGATCGCTGTCGTGGAAGGTGTAGGCGACCACTGTTGCGAGTACATGACCGGAGGCCGGGTTGTCGTCTTAGGCAATACAGGCCGGAACTTCGCCGCCGGAATGAGTGGCGGTGTCGCTTACGTATGGAACAAGAATGGTGATTTCGATTATTATTGCAACATGGAAATGGTAGAGCTTTCCTTGATCGAGGATAGCACCTCACGGAAGGAACTTCATGAATTGATCCGCAAGCATTATCATCATACCGGCAGCCATCTGGCCGGATTAATGCTCGATAACTGGAACAAGTACGTGGATGAGTTCATCCAGATCGTCCCGATCGAATACAAGAAAGTACTCCAAGAGGAACAGATGCGCAAACTCCAACGCAAGATCGCGGAGATGCAGAAAGACTACTAAATATTTACACAAAAACAAGAGAACTATGGGAAACCCAAGAGCATTTCTAACGATACATAGACAAGAGGCGGGCTATCGTCCCGTCCACGAACGTATAGATGATTTCAGCGAGGTAGAACAGACCTTGAACAGCGGCGACCGCCGTACGCAGGCCTCCCGCTGCATGGATTGTGGCGTACCCTTCTGCCACTGGGCCTGCCCGCTGGGTAACAAGCAACCCGAATGGCAAGATTTGTTATACAAAGGCCGTTACAAAGAGGCATATCACGTATTGGAGCAGACCGACGACTTCCCGGAGTTCACGGGACGTGTCTGCCCCGCCCTCTGCGAGAAAAGCTGCGTACTGAAACTTAGCTGCGACGAACCTGTCACGATCCGTGAGAACGAGGCGGCTATCGTGGAAGCCGCTTTCTGGGAAGGATACGTACAGCCTATCCAACCGGTACGCAACGGGAAAAAGGTAGCCGTGATCGGTAGCGGTCCCGCCGGATTGACCGTAGCGAACCAATTGAACCGGAAAGGATATGAAGTCACCGTATTCGAGAAAGATGAGTTACCGGGCGGCTTGCTACGCTTCGGCATCCCCAATTTCAAGCTAGGCAAGCACATTATCGATCGCCGTATCCGTATCATGGAGCAAGAAGGGATTCTTTTCCGTGTAAACACGATGGTCGGCAAAGAGATATTAGCGAAAGAGGTAGTGAAAGATTTCGACGCTGTTTGCGTAGCGATCGGCGCCGAGGTTCCCCGGGATCTATCTATCGAGGGACGTCATTTAAGAGGCGTACATTTCGCCTTGGAGTTATTAAGCCAGCAGAACCGGATCTTAGAAGGCATCCCCATCCCGCCCAAAAGCCAGATCAATTGCAAAGGCAAGAAAGTCTTAGTGATTGGCGGAGGCGATACGGGTAGCGATTGCGTAGGGACAGCGAACCGTCATGGGGCGGCCTGTGTCACCCAGATCGAGATCATGCCCCAGCCACCCGTCGGACAGAATCCGGCGACACCTTGGCCCATGTATCCCCAAGTACTGAAAACCAGCAGCAGCCATGAGGAAGGTTGTATCCGCCGGTGGAACCTAACCTCTAACCGTTTTATCGGAGAGAAAAACAACCTGATAGGGGTTGAGGTAGAAGAAGTCGAATGGGTTCCCTCCCCAGACGGAGGCCGTCCGCAGATGAGGCTGACCGGCAAGAAAGAGATCATCGAGGCCGATCTGGTTTTCCTCGCCATGGGCTTCCTGCATCCGGAGCAAGAAGGATTGATCAAAGAACTGCGATTGGCTACCGACAACCGCGATAACATCGCCGTAGACAACGCCGGATATACCGCCAACAGCAACCTATTTGCCTGCGGAGACGCTGTCAGCGGAGCGAGCCTAGTCGTAAAAGCGATGGCCTCCGGCCGTAATGTCGCCCGATCCATCGACCGTTTCTTACAAACCAACTAATTTTCAACTTTCAATTTTTAATGATCATGTGTGGTATAACAGCGATATTCAATATACACGACGGAGCGCAAGCCCTGCGTAAACAAGCGTTATTAATGAGTAAACGAATCCGTCACCGGGGGCCGGACTGGAGTGGTATCTACCAAGGCAAAACCGCTATCTTGGCCCATGAACGCCTTTCCATCGTAGACCCTGCCTCCGGAGGGCAGCCTTTAGTCAGCCCCGACGGGAAACTCATCCTCTGCGTCAACGGAGAGATCTACAACCATCAGGAATTACGAGAACGGTTAAAAGGCGATTACGAGTTCCAAACCGGCTCCGATTGCGAGGTGATCCTCGCCTTATACAAGAAGAAAGGGATTGATTTCATCGAGGATATCAACGGTATTTTCGCCTTCGCTCTCTATGACGAGGAGAAAGGGGTTTACTTGATCGCCCGTGACCCGATCGGCGTGATCCCGCTCTACATCGGATACGATGACGAGGGACACTTGATGGTATCTTCTGAGTTAAAAGGACTTGAAGGCTTCGCCACTCATTACGAGCCGTTCCTCCCCGGTCATTATTTCTATAGCGAAGACCGTAAACTCACGAGATGGTACACCCGTGACTGGATAGATTACGCCAACGTGAAAGATAATCCTACCGACGTACAACAACTTCACGATGCGCTGGAAGCCGCCGTCAAACGCCAACTGATGAGCGATGTCCCTTACGGCGTCCTTCTATCCGGAGGTCTGGATTCCTCCATCACCTCCGCTATCGCCAAGAAATACGCGGCGAAACGCATCGAGACCAATGGGAAAGCGGACGCATGGTGGCCTCAACTCCACTCGTTCGCCATCGGATTGAAAGATGCCCCGGACTTGCTCGCCGCCCGTAAAGTAGCGGATGCGATCGGTACGGTTCATCATGAGATCCATTATACGATACAAGAAGGATTGGACGCTTTACGAGATGTCATTTATCATATCGAGACCTATGATGTCACTACCGTCCGAGCCTCCACCCCCATGTATTTACTGGCCCGTGTGATCCGGAGCATGGGTATCAAGATGGTACTAAGCGGCGAGGGTGCGGACGAGGTATTCGGGGGATATTTATATTTCCATAAGGCCCCGAACGCACAGGCTTTCCATGAAGAGACCCTGCGTAAATTAAGCAAACTGTATTTATATGATTGCTTGCGCGCGAACAAAAGCCTTTGCGCATGGGGCGTAGAAGGACGAGTGCCGTTCTTGGATAAAGAGTTTCTTGATGTGGCCATGCGTCTGAATCCGGTGGCAAAGATGTGCCCGGGTACGATCATCGAGAAGAAGATACTTCGAGAAGCATTTTCCGACAGCTTGCCCAAGGAGATCGCTTGGCGGCAAAAAGAGCAATTCTCGGATGGGGTAGGCTATGGCTGGATCGATACATTAAAGAAAATAACCTCCGAGTCGGTCACTGATGAAGAGATGGCGAATGCCGCCAAACGATTCCCAATCAATCCACCCCAAAACAAGGAAGAGTATTATTACCGCTCCATCTTTGAAGAGCATTTCCCCAGCGAAAGCGCGGCGAGAAGCGTACCTTCCATTCCTAGCGTAGCGTGTTCTACCGCAGAGGCTTTAGCTTGGGACTCGGCTTTCAAAAATATGAACGAGCCAAGCGGCAGGGCCATAAAAGACGTACATGAATCCGCTTATTGACGAATATTTCTTTTCTTTAGTAGCAAAATGCACCAACTTTTATGAATAATAAACGCTGGTGCATTTAATTTTTATAATAACTTTGCCAGCTAGAGTCATAAAACACTTTAAAACAAATTTATATGAAGAAAATCTTTACATGCATTAGTTTGGCAGCCGCTACATTCATGGCTACCACCCCAGTGATGGCACAACAACAAAAACAAATATCAGACCAAGAAAAGGTGGCTTTTGTAAAAGCTGCCGTACCGGCGATATTTGATCAAGTAAAACAAATCAGTGGTATAGATTTCATGGGATTAACAAATCCCAACATTGAAAC
>ENA-UEPQ01000713-UEPQ01000713.1-human-gut-metagenome-genome-assembly--contig:-NODE-713-length-15855-cov-30.362784_pt1 | contig 15855 bp, 9 predicted proteins | sample MGYA00242903_ERZ507922 | MGnify/ENA primary metagenome ERZ507922 (study PRJEB26167, sample SAMN06115483) | human gut metagenome | host: Homo sapiens | place: China:Sichuan | collected 2014-10-16... | reverse complement strand
ACCCTTCCCGATAAGTTCGTCTACATCCTTCTTGAATTCTACCAGTTGCTCGGCAAGAGCGGAGTTCAGGGCAATCATGGCGCTGGCGCAGTTGGCTTCCGAACCTACGGCACGAAACTCGAAGCGGTTGCCCGTAAAGGCAAATGGGCTGGTACGGTTACGGTCGGTGTTGTCTATCATTAGCTCGGGTATCTGTGGAATGTCCAGCTTCATGCCCTGTTTGCCGCTGAGGCTGATGAGGTTATCCTTAGTGCTTTCCTCAATATGTTCCAGAACCTGGCTCAACTGCTTGCCGAGGAAGCTGGATATGATTGCAGGAGGCGCTTCATTCGCTCCCAGTCGGTGGGCGTTTGTGGCGCTGGAGATGCTGGCTTTCAGTAATCCGTTATGTTTGTAGACTGCCATTAAGGTATTTACTACGAAGGTGATGAAGCGTAGGTTGTCTTCGGGCAGTTTGCCGGGGGCATGGAGCAGGATGCCCGTATCCGTACCCAACGACCAGTTGTTGTGCTTGCCGCTGCCGTTGACACCCTTGAACGGCTTTTCGTGCAACAGTACTCGGAAGCCGTGATTACGTGCCACCTTGCGCATCAGAGCCATGATGAGCATATTGTGGTCTACTGCAAGGTTGCATTCCTCGAAGATAGGAGCCAACTCGAATTGGTTGGGAGCTACCTCGTTGTGGCGGGTCTTGACGGGGATTCCGAGTTTCAACGCTTCGATTTCCAACTCCTTCATAAAGGCTGCCACACGCGGAGGGATGGCGCCGAAGTAGTGGTCTTCGAGTTGTTGGTTCTTGGCACTATCGTGTCCGGTCAGTGTGCGGCCGGTCATCAACAGGTCGGGGCGGGCGGCGTAAAGGCCTTCGTCAATCAGGAAGTACTCCTGTTCCCAGCCCAAGTACGCCACTACTTTCTTTACGTCCGGGTTGAAGTAGCGGCATACGTCTACCGCTGCCTTGTCCACTGCACGCAGTGCTTTGAGTAACGGTGCTTTGTAGTCAAGAGATTCACCCGTGTAGGCAATGAAGATGGTAGGAATGCAGAGCGTATCATCTACTATGAATGCGGGAGAAGAGGGGTCCCATGCTGAATATCCGCGTGCCTCGAACGTGTTGCGGATACCGCCGTTGGGGAAGCTGGATGCGTCCGGTTCCTGCTGCACAAGCAACTTGCCTGTGAATTCTTCCATCATGCCGCCCTTGCCGTCGTGTTCCACAAAAGCGTCGTGTTTTTCGGCAGTGCCTTCGGTGAGCGGATGAAACCAGTGCGTGTAGTGGGTGGCTCCCATCTCAAGCGCCCATTTCTTCATTCCCGCCGCCACTTCATCGGCAATACTGCGGTCCAGCGGCGCACCGTTGTCAATTACATCAATCAGTTTGGCATATACCTTGCTCGGCAGATACCTGAACATCTTTTCCTTGTTGAATACATACTTGGCGAAGTATTCCGACGGGCGTTCCGCCGGGACTGCCACTGCAACGGGTTTCTTCTTGAACGCCGTCTCTACTACTCTGAATCTCAATTTTGACATAATACCTTAGAGTTGTAATTGTTGGTTTATAAAAACTTATTGTTAGAGTGAAAAAACTTTTTCTTTCGTTGTTCCCGGGCAGGCGGTCAAGCCTGCCCGGGAGGGGAAATTTATGCGTTGTAAGCTGATTCGCCGTGTTCGTAGATGTCGAGTCCTTCTTCTTCAACTCGTGCAGGAACACGCAGACCGTGAATCTTGTCGAGGACTTTGAAGATGATGAATCCCATGCCGGCGGCCCATAAGCCCACTACCAAAGCACCGAACAACTGTGCACCGAGGAATCCCCAACCTGCACCGTAGAACAGACCTTCGCTGGTGGAAAACAAGCCTGTCAGGACTGTTCCCGTGAAACCACATACGCCGTGTACGGAAGATGCGCCTACGGGGTCGTCAATCTTCAGCACTCTGTCAATGAACTCTACGGAGTATATCATCAGTACGCCGCAGATGGCGCCGATGATGACCGCACCCAGTGGAGACACCATGTCACATCCTGCCGTAATACCTACCAATCCTGCCAAGATACCGTTCAACGTGAGTGATAGGGACGGTTTGCCGTACTTCAGCCAGCTGACAGCCAGAGCAAAGAAACCGCCTGCGCAAGCTGCCAAGTTGGTGTTGAGGAATACGAGCGAGATAGCTACCTGGTCTTCGGTTGTGGCTGCCGCCAACTGAGAGCCGGGATTGAAACCGAACCACCCGAACCAAAGGATGAATACACCCAGTGCCACAATGGTGAGGTTGTGTCCGGGGATGGCTTTTGACCGGCCGTCTTTGCTGTACTTGCCGATGCGCGGACCGAGGATAGCTGCACCTACCAGTGCAATCCAACCGCCTACGGAGTGTACAATGGTGGAACCGGCAAAGTCGTGGAAGGTAGTTCCGAATGTTTCCGTCATGAAGGAACCGGCTTCACCGTTCATCAGCCATCCTCCGCCCCAAGTCCAGTGACCGGAAACGGGATAAATCAGTACGCTGATGAAGATTGTGTAAACCAGATACATGGAGAACTTTGTACGTTCTGCCATGGCTCCCGAAACGATTGTGGCGGAAGTAGCGCAGAATACAGTCTGGAATACGAGGAAACCCTCGGTGGGTAGTGAAGCGGGGTCGGGCAGGCCGTTACTGTCGAACAACAGGCTCATGAAGTGGGGAGTTCCGAAGAAGCCACCTAAACCGAACATGATGCCGAAACCTACCAGCCAGTAAAGGAGTGAACCGAACATGAAGTCTACGAAGTTCTTCATCAGTATGTTGGCGGTGTTCTTGGTACGGGTAAAACCGGCTTCCACCAATGCGAAGCCCGGTTGCATAAAGAACACCAGCATAGCTGCCAGCAACATCCAAACGGTGTTGACACCGGAAATTAACTGGGCGACGGTATCGGTTGCCGATGTTTCTTCGGCAGGTATTTCTGTGGCAGCTATCACTTCGGTAGTGACGACTGCCGCACTGTCCGCAGTTACGGCGGTTTGCGCATACATATCTGTTGCGAGGCAGCAAGCTATGAGTATAGCAAGGGCCATACACAGTTTTGTGAAACTGCGTTTCATATATTTGTCCATAATCTCTTTGATTTTTAGTTGTACTTGTATTTTGCTTGTCATCGAGCACGCCGCTCAATGAAATTCCTGTGGTTTGAGTGCTGCCGGTTATCTTTCCTGCTCGGCATTATAGAGGGCAATGTCACCCCGTTCTCCTGTGCGGATGCGGATAGCGTCTTCAATGGGGATGACGAAGATACGGCCGTCACCGATTTCTCCGGTTTGTGCGGCTTTGATGATAGCTTGTACTGTCTTTTCTGCGTTTTTGTCGCGTACTACGATAGAGATGAGGATTCGCTCGATGGAACTGGTGTCGTACAATACACCACGATAAATGCGGGCTTGTCTGGACTTTCCGATGCCTCTTACATCATAGTAAGAGAACCATTCGATATCCGCTTCGAGGAGTGCGTCTTTCACTTCCTCGAATTTGGTTTTGCGGATGATAGCTTCAATCTTTTTCATACCTTAAATTATTTACTGTTCTTAAAAACTTAATCCTACTACGAAGTATGCTCCTTCCGAACGTGGGTTCCAAGTGGCTTTGGCAAAGAGTGGCAGGGAGAATGAATTGGTTATTTTGATGTCCTTTGCAACCCCGAGACTGATGTCGCATACGGCAAATCCGCTTGCTCCGTAGAAACTCGTTTCCCATGGGGTGGCGCCTACTTCAGCTGTCCAGTCAAGTCCGCCCAATTTGAAGGGGGTAGCTACGGAGATATAGGATGAATAGGCTCTGTCGCCATTCTCCTTGACACCGTCGTCTCCGGCAAAGTTGGTGTACCAGTTTACTGCCACCGGACCGAAGTCGTAACCCAACTGTGCCTCGTATACGTGGGCCGTGTTGTGAGCATCGTAATGAAAATAGCCTGCGCCGGTATTGAACCAGTAGTCTGTAACCGATACGCTGAAACCGCCAGTAGAGTAGCCCAGTGTGAGGTCAAACTCTTTGGCATCTGTACTCTCAATCCCTACTGAGCCCCATGCTCCAAGCGAGAAGCCTTTATAGGCGACGGATGCGCTGGGCTGAAGGCTTACACCTCCCAAGTCTTGTCCGCGCCAGATGTAACCACTTACGATGTCTGCACCTACGGATGCTTCCACTTTGTCCTGTGCTTTTGCCGTGAAAGGCATTACAGCTGATAGTAACGCTATTACTATTACTCCTAATTTTACGTTTCTTGTTTTCATACCTTCTTACCTTTTTAGTTAGAAAAATTGCGGATGATCAGTCCGGCTCTGTTTGTATAGTATTGCGCTTGAACTATATTAAATAGTAGTTTGCTTATATTATTTCAGCCAGTTGCGGATGCGTTTCATGGCTTCCACACAGTCTTCGTGTTTGCCGAAAGCGGTCAAACGGATGTATCCCTCACCACTTGGGCCGAAGCCTACGCCCGGAGTTCCCACTACATTGGCTTCGTACAACATCTGTTCGAAGAATCGCCAAGAGCCTATGCCGTTCGGGGTTTTCAGCCAGATGTATGGGGCATTCACACCGCCGTACACTTTCAGTCCGGCTGTTTCCAATCCCTTTTTCATAGTGCGGGCGTTGTTCATATAGTAGTCAATCGTTTCTTTTATCTGCCGTCTGCCTTCCGCAGTGTAGATGGCTTCGGCGGCACGCTGGGTGATGTAGCTTGTACCGTTGAACTTGGTGCATTGGCGGCGGTTCCACAGTTTGTTAAGGGAGATACGCTCGCCTTCCAGCGTGGCGGCGGTCAGTTCTTTCGGCACTACGGTGTAGCCGCAACGCACGCCTGTAAATCCGGCGGTCTTGGAGAAACTGCGGAACTCGATGGCGCATTTCTTCGCCCCTTTTATTTCGTATATGGAGTGGGGCACATCGTCTTCTTGGATGAAAGCCTCGTAGGCGGCATCAAACAAGATGAGCGTGTCGTTGTCGAGAGCATAGTCCACCCATTTCTTCAGTTCAGGTTTGGTAAGGGTAGTACCCGTGGGATTGTTGGGGTAACAGAGGTAGACGATGTCGATGCGCTTGTCCGGTATCTCGGGGATGAAATTGTTCTTGGCTGTACAGGGCATATAGGTTACATTGCTCCATTTGCCGTCTTCCTCCAGTATGCCGGCGCGTCCGCACATTACGTTGCTGTCAATGTAGACGGGGTAGATAGGGTCGGTTACTCCCACACTGTTGTCATGGCGGAGTATGTCGCCTATGTTTCCCGTATCGCTCTTGGCTCCGTCGTTGATGAAGATTTCCTGTGGACTGAAATGAATGCCGCGTGTCGCATAATCGTGCTTGATGACAGCATCAATCAGAAAGTCATAGCCCTGTTCGGGACCATATCCGCGGAATGTCCTGGCATCAGCCATCTCATCCACTGCCTTGTGCATCGCTTCGATGCAGACTTGCGGCAGCGGACGGGTAACGTCTCCGATACCCAGACGGATGACCTCTTTTTTAGGGTGCGTTATCCTGAAAGTATTAATCTTCTTAGCTATGTCCGAAAATAAGTAGCTTCCGGGTAATTTCAAAAAATGTTCATTAACTAATGCCATATCTCTGTTGGTTTAATTATTTAATAATGAAGAATGAAGAATTGCCATGCGGCATAAAAGCGTATACTCATTTTTCATTCATAATTCTTCATTCTTCATTCCTCTCCATTTCTCCCTCGAAGACCTTACTTGCCTCTCCCGTCATAAAGATGTGCTTGGTGGCTACATCCCATTCAATGGTGAGTGCCCCTCCATCCATGATGATGATTGATTTTCTTCCGGCGCGTCCTGTGAGGAAAGCGGCTACGGCGGTGGCACAGGCTCCTGTTCCGCAGGCTTGGGTGATGCCCGAACCCCGTTCCCATACGCGCATCCTTATCTTTCCCTCTCCCAGTACTTGGGCAAACTCCACATTGATGCGGTCGGGGAAGAGGGGATGATTCTCCAGTTTGGGACCGATGGAGGAGAGGTCTACCTCCGTTATGTCGTTTACGAAGATTACCAGATGCGGGTTTCCCATAGATACGGTAGTACCTGTATAGCGTATGCCGTCTATTTCGATGGGATGTTCTTTCATCGGCTTGCTCCCCTTGCCGTCATAGTTCACGGGTTCGTCAGACGGAATACCCATGTCAACGGTTACCGTGTCTACCTTGTCGTCTGTCACGTGCAGTTTTAGAATCTTGATGCCGGACAGGGTGTCGAGTGTGATTTCTGTTTTGGAAGTCAGCTTGTAGTCATAAAGGTATTTGCCGATGCACCGGCTGGCATTTCCGCACATCTTGGCTTCCGAACCGTCCGCATTGAAAATGCGCATGCTGAAATCGGCTTTGTCGGAACGCCCTATAAGTACCAGACCGTCGCTGCCGATTCCCGTATGCGGTGCGCTCCATTTCTTCGAAAGCTCCTCCGGATTCTCGATAGGATAGCGGGTAGTATCTACATATATGTAGTCGTTTCCTGCACCGTGCATCTTGGTAAACTTTATGGTTCTTGTCATTTTGTACTTACTTAGTTGGTTGATTATATCCTTTTGTCTTATTTCACTGCAAATATACGACGTTTTGGATAATTTTCATCTATATTAGTATCTGTTTTCTATTTGTTTCTATTCTAACTTTCATTCAGTGCAAATATACACGATTTCACTTCCAATTTAAAAGTATATGATGCTATATTCGTAAAGATTGTAATATGATGCTCTCGTATTCTTGCAGGGAAATAGTAAAAATGATTGTTTTATTCGCGTATTACTACCTTTTTGAAATATAAAAGTCGCTTCATTGTTTTCAAAATGAAGCGACTTGTTTGTAATAACTTTCTAAATGTATTGTAAGCTGATGCTTTTACTGTAATATTTCTTGCAGTTCTACGGGTTCGTTGGTGGTGATGAAATCCACACCGTGACTAATCAGCCACTTCATGTCTTTGGCATCGTTTACGGTCCAAGCATTTACTTTCATGCCCAAGTCGTGGGACTCTTTAATCCATTCGGGATGCTTTTTGAATACGCTGAAGTGATAGTCGGGTCCGGCGCATCCCCATTCTTTCAGTTCTTTGGGAGAGAGGTCGCCTTCCAGATAATATACCGGAGTGCCTTTGGGGGCAAGGCGGATAAATTCTTTGGTGGCGTGTCGCGAGAAAGCGATGTATTCCATGCGGTCTTCCAACCCCATCTCTTCCACCATCTTCACAATACTTTCTACGGCACGTGTTTCCCGTTCGGGCGTCTTGTGGGATTTCAGTTCCAGAATAAGGCGCGTTTTCAGTTGTCCGGCCTTTTCCAAGTATTGCCGCAGGGTGGGGAGTTGCTCTCCGTTGTCCAGTATGACGGCGGTGCACTGTTGTGCGGTGGAATTCTGCATGTTCACCCCCTTGAAAGTGTTGTCGTGGTTCACAACAAGTTGGTTGTCGGCGGTGAGCCATACATCGAACTCGGAACCGTAACAATTTATGGAATCGGCTTTCACCAGTGCGGCAATGGAATTCTGTGCCGAACCGTCTGTTTTCCAGAAGCCGCGGTGAGCAATGACTTGGGTGGACTGTGCCTGTGTATAGCCACAAGCGGCAAGTAGCAGGGCGGAAGTGATGATAAGGCTTTTCAGTTTCATGGGCTTTAGAATTAATTATTTTCATCGTTCTTTCGCAAAGGTAGCATAAGCTTACGAATATGAAACAGAAAGTATATTAAAAATCCGTTGCATTTGCCGTGTGGTTACTTTTTTTAAGGTTCAGTCCTTGTAGGCTTCTTCGTGCACACCGGCAACGGCGCGTCCGCTAGGGTCGTTTTTCCCTTGGAATGAGACGTCCCATGCCAATGCTTCGGCGGTGGAACAGGCTACACTCGGTACGCTGGGTACACTGCGGGCGGCACTCTCGCTGGGGAAGTGCTCCTCGAAAATAGTACGGTAGTAGTATTCCTCTTTGTTCATCGGTGTGTTTACGGGGAAGCGTTCGGAGGCTTTCCGCATCTGTTCATCACTGACGGCAGCGGCGGTGACAGCTTTCAGCGTATCAATCCAGCTGTAACCCACACCATCGGAAAATTGTTCTTTCTGACGCCATGCGACGCTTTCGGGCAGCATATCCGCAAAGGCTTCGCGAACCACTTTCTTTTCAATTTCCTTTCCGGGACACATCTTCGTGGCAGGATTCAGTCGCATGGCTACATCCAGAAATTCTTTGTCGAGAAACGGGACACGTCCTTCCACGCCCCAAGCGGCAAGACTCTTGTTGGCGCGCAGGCAATCGTAAAGATACAGTTTGGAGAGCTTACGTACTGTTTCTTCATGGAAGGCTTGTGGTGTGGGCGCTTTGTGGAAGTAGAGGTAGCCGCCGAATACTTCGTCCGCACCTTCACCACTAAGTACCATCTTGATGCCCATGCTCTTGATGACACGCGCCAGCAAGTACATGGGCGTGGATGCGCGGACAGTGGTTACGTCGTAGGTTTCGATGAAGTAGATGACATCGCGAATGGCGTCCAGCCCTTCTTGAATGGTGTAGTTTATTTCATGGTGGATAGTGCCGATGTATTGCGCCACTTCACGTGCTTTGATGAGGTCGGGAGCGCCTTTCAAGCCTACTGCAAAAGAGTGGAGTTGAGGCCACCACGCATCTGCCTTGTTGTCCGTCTCAATACGTTTTCCGGCGTATTTCTTGGCGATGGCCGAGATTACGGAAGAGTCCAGCCCGCCGGACAACAACACGCCGTAAGGTACGTCCGACATAAGTTGGCGCTGTACGGCGGCTTCGAGGGCATCATGTACGGCGGAAACCTGAGTTTGGTAGGTTGTGGCATTGACGTCAGGGTAACCAGTATGATAGTTGTCTTTTACGTCAGGGTATTGCATCCAATCGCGAGTGTACCAGCGGTGCATTTTACCCTCACGTCCCCGGTAATAGTGTCCGGGCAGGAAAGGCTCGTACTCGTCGCAGAAGCCTTCGAGAGCTTTCAGTTCGCTGCCGAAGTAGATGCGGCCTTCCTTGTCGCGGCCTATATATAAAGGTATCACTCCGATGGGGTCGCGGGCTATGAGGTAATCGTCCGTCTCTTCATCGTAGAGGGCAAAGGCGAAGATACCGTTCAGTTCTTCGAGGAAATTGATGCCTTTGTCTTTGTAGAGGGCGAGGATGACTTCGCAGTCCGAACCCGTCTGAAAGGTGTACTTTCCGGCGTAATGTGCACGGATATCGCGGTGGTTGTATATCTCACCGTTGACGGCAAGGATTTGCTTGCGGTCGGGCGAGTACAGAGGTTGCCCACCCGATTGAGGGTCGACGATAGAAAGCCGCTCGTGTGCAAGGATTGCGGAGCCGCCTACATAAATACCGCTCCAGTCCGGTCCGCGATGGCGGATTTTCTGTGCCATTTTTAAAGCTTTACTCCTGAGTTCCGGAGTCTGGGATTTTATGTTGAAAATACCTGCTATTCCACACATGGTTGTAGTTGTTTTAGAAGTTGATATCGGGATGATGTTAGTTGTATCGGGTGAGACTGGCAGTTTCGTCCGTTGGAACGGATTGTTTCAAGCGTTGAAACGAGTCGTTTCACACCGGGGGACAGAAAGTTTCATGCGTTGAAACTCTTGGTATCCTTCTTTGAAACTTTTTTCGTTGCCGCAAAACTACCGGTTGAAGTATTGGTCAATCCGCCGGGCTACTTTGCGACCGTCAGCCAGTGCACGTACTACGAGACTTGCACCATTGGCGGCATCTCCCGCCACGAATACATTCTCTGCAAATGTCGGCTGTTCCGGTTTGAGGAAGCCCATAGCCAACAGCACCATATCGGCTTCAATGACTTCTTTCTTACCCGTAGGTTTCATGGTGGGGCGGCCACCGTCTTTTGCCGGAAGCCATTCCACTTCTTCCACTTCCACGCCGCAAACCTTTCCGTTCTTGCCGATGAATCTGTTGGATGCCAGTGACCAGCGGCGTGTGCATCCTTCTTCGTGACTGGAAGTGGTTTTCAGGACAACGGGCCATTGCGGCCAGGGCGTAGCGTCATTGTGGCCTACGGGTGGTTGTGGCATGATTTCTATTTGTGTCACGCTCGTAGCTCCTTGGCGGATGCTCGTGCCGATGCAGTCCGAGCCTGTGTCGCCACCGCCAATGACAAGCACCCGTTTGCCACGGGCATTGACAAGCTGCTCTTTCGGGAATGTCTCTCCGTCGAGGATACGGTTCTGTTGAGCCAGCATATCGAGGGCAAAGTAGATACCTTTCAGTTCACGGCCGGGGATGGTAAGGTCACGGGCAGTGGGAGTGCCTGTGCAGACGGCGTAAGCATCGAAACCTGCGGGCAGCTTCTGCATATCGATGCAGACACCCATTTCAAACCGGATACCTTCGGCTTTCAGTACATTCATGCGACGGTCTATCACTTCTTTGGGTAGTTTGAAGTTGGGAATACCGTAGCGAAGCAGTCCACCCGGCATCGGTTTGGAATCGAATATCGTGACTTCGTAGCCACAGGCATTCAGTCGTGCGGCAACGCTCAGCCCGGCAGGCCCTGCACCGATGATAGCTATTTTCCAGCCATTGCGTTCGGGGCGGACAGGCACGATATATCCTTCACGAAAAGCGGCTTCGGCAATGGCTGCCTCATTCTCGCGGATGGTTACGGGAGCATCGCAGGAGAGTTTCAGCACACATGACTTCTCACAAAGTGCGGGGCAGATACGTCCTGTAAATTCGGGGAAATCATTCGTCTCGTTCAGTACTTGATAGGCTTCGCGCCATTTTCCTTTGCAGAGTGCGTCTTGAAACTCCGGTTGCTTGTTGCCCAACGGACATGCCCAATGGCAAAAAGGTACACCGCACTCCATACAGCGTGAGGCTTGGAGCTTGCGGTCGTGACTGTTCAGCGTCTGTTCCACCTGGCTGAAATCTGTGATACGTTCGTGTATCGGACGGTAGCCCGCTTCTTGGCGGGGGATATTTAAGAATGCTTTTGAATCGCCCATGATTGATAAATTGAGAATTAAAAATTGAAAATTAAGAAATAATACTCAGAGAATCGAAAATTAAAAAGAACGTGGAATTTGTAAGTACGCACTATTCTGTATTTTTTAATTCTCAATTCTCAATTTTTAATTTAATAGTCTCTTTGCATATCCGCAATCTTCTGTTGCAGCTTCTTCATCTGTTCTTCTTGCAGCACTTTCTTGTACTCGATAGGGACTACTTGGATAAACTCGTCTACGTAGTGCGTCCAGTCATCGAGTAGGATGCGTGCCAGTTTGGAACCGGTGTAGAGATAGTGCTGGCGGATGAGTTCGTGCAGTTCCTTGCGGTACGAGGCTTCTTCGATGAGGCTTAGTTCCACCATCTCCATGTTACAGAAGTAGTCGAAGTTGCCGTCTTTGTTCCAGACGTAAGCCACACCACCGGACATACCTGCGGCAAAGTTACGTCCCGTCTGTCCGAGCACTACTACACGTCCGCCGGTCATGTATTCGCAGCAATGGTCACCCACACCCTCTACAACGGCTATTGCACCGGAGTTGCGGACGGCAAAGCGTTCGCCTACGCGACCGTTGATATATACTTCGCCGCTGGTTGCACCATACAGAAGGGTGTTTCCGGCAATTGTGTTCTTCTCGGCCTCGAAGTTGCTGCGTACAGGGGGTAGTACGGCGATACGTCCGCCACTCAGCCCTTTGCCCAGATAGTCATTGGCCTCACCTTCCAGCTTGAAGTTGATACCCGGTACGAGGAATGCTCCGAAACTCTGTCCGGCCGAGCCTTTGAACTTGACGTTCAGTGTATGTTCGGGCAGGCCTTTGGCGCCGTACTTGGCGGCGATAGCGCCGGAGAGCATCGCACCGCAGGCGCGGTCGGTGTTGGCAATGGTATATTCAAGGGAAACTTCCTTCTGTTCGTTTACGGCATTGGCGGCGGCATTCAGCATTTCCACGTCTTTTACGCGGTCGATGCCGTGTTGCTGGTTTATGATGTGGCGGATGGCGGCTCCGTTGTCCACACGCGCCAGTACTTTGTCGAAGTTGATGAGTTGATGTTTCTTGATGCCGTCATCCGGTCTGCGGATGATGAGGTCGGTACGCCCGATGATATCATCCAGTTTTTCCACTCCAATCTCTGCCAGATACTCGCGTACTTCGCGGGCAAGGAAAGTAAAGTAGTTCACAAGGTATTCGCTACGGCCGATGAAACGTTTGCGCAGTTCCGGGTTCTGGGTGGCTACACCTACGGGACATGTGTTTTGGTTACACTTGCGCATCATCACGCATCCCAATACGATGAGGGCAGCGGTGGCGAAACCGTATTCTTCCGCACCGAGCATGGCCATGAGTACTACGTCGCGTCCGGTTTTCAGTTGTCCGTCCACTTGCAGCAGCACTTGTCCGCGCAGCCCGTTCAGTACCAGTGTCTGTTGCGTCTCACTCAGTCCGAGTTCGGGCGAGATGCCGGCATATCGGATGGAGCTTGCGGGTGATGCGCCTGTACCGCCTTCGGCGCCGGAGATGACGATAAGGTCGGCTTTGGCTTTCGCTACGCCTGCGGCGATAGTTCCCACACCGCTTTCGGCTACCAGCTTCACGCTGATTTTGGCTTTCGGATTGACGTTCTTCAAGTCGAAGATAAGCTGTGCCAGGTCTTCGATGGAATAGATGTCGTGATGGGGCGGGGGAGAAATCAATGAAATACCTGGAATGGAGTGGCGCGTGCGGGCAATCACTTGGTCTACTTTGAATCCCGGCAACTGGCCGCCTTCACCCGGCTTGGCGCCTTGTGCCACTTTTATCTGTATTTCGTCGGCATTCACCAGATATTCCGTAGTGACCCCGAAACGTCCGGATGCTACCTGTTTGATGGCACTGCGCATTTCCGTTCCGAAGCGTGCGGCATCTTCACCGCCTTCACCCGTATTGCTTCGCCCGTGCAGTTTGTTCATGGCAACCGCCATTGCCTCATGCGCTTCCTGACTGATGGCTCCGAAAGACATGGCGCCCGTAACGAAACGTTTCAGAATGCTTTCCACCGGTTCCACCCTGTCTATGGGAATGGGGTTGTGACGGAAGTCGAGAAAGTCTCGCAGGAAGATAGGCTTTTCTTTTTCATCGACCAAGCGGGTAAACTCTTTGAATTTCTTGTAACTGCCCAGACGAGTGGCTATTTGCAGGGTACTGATAGTCTCCGGGTTCCAAGCGTGCTTTTCTCCGTCCTTACGGTATGCGTACAGTCCTTTGTTTGGCAATAGGGGAACTTCACCACCATCATTCTTCATGCGCGTTTCTTCCTTTTTCATCGCTTCTCCTTCGTCGTGAAAAGTGATGGCGTCACGTGCCACCTCATCCAAACGGATGCCGCCGATAGCCGATTTTAATCCGCCGAAGTAAGCGTTGCTCAATTCTTCGCTCAGCCCGACAGCCTCGAATATCTTTGCGCCCCGGTAGGAGCGGATGGTGCTGATACCCATTTTGCTCATAATCTTGAACAGGCCTTTGCAAATGGCTTTGATGTAATTCTTCTCTGCGGTGGCATAGTCCAACTGTACCTCTTTCTTGGCAACGAGTTCGTTCAGTACGGCAAATGCCATATAGGGGTTCAGTGCGCTTGCACCGAACCCAAGGAGCAGTGCGGCGTGCATCACTTCGCGTATCTCGCCGCTTTCCACTACCAATGCGGTCTGTACGCGCTTTCCTACCGAAATGAGGTGGTGGTGCACTGCCGATACGGCAAGCAATGAGGGGATGGCGGCATGGACGGCATCTACGTTGCGGTCGGTCAGTACAATGTAGTTCACGCCTTCGGTGACGGACTCTTCGGCTTCCTTGCACAGGCGGTCAAGCGCTTCCTGCAGTCCTGCACGTCCTTTGGAGACTTCAAACAGTATCGGCAGCTTTACAGTCTTGAAGCCTTTATAGCGGATGTTGCAGAGAATATCCAATTGCGCATTCGTCAGGATGGGGTGGTTCAGCCGTACCATTTTGCAATGGCTTTCGTTGGGTGTCAGTATGTTCATGCCCACTGCGCCGATGTACTCGGTGAGAGACATTACCAACTCTTCGCGGATAGGGTCGATAGGCGGATTGGTGACTTGCGCAAACTGTTGGCGGAAGTAATTGTATAGTAGCTGCGGCTTGTCGGAAAGTACGGCAAGCGGGGTGTCGTTACCCATTGCGCTGACAGGCTCGGCGCCGTTGGATGCCATGGGTAGGATGATTTTCTCGACATCTTCTTTGGAGAAGCCGAACGTACGTAGCATACTGTTATAGTTGTCCACGTTGTGGGGCACTTTGCGCCCGCTTTTCAGTTCGTTCAGTTCGATGCGGTTGCTGGCGAGCCAAGTGCGGTAGGGCTTGGCTTCGGCAAGTTGCTTTTTCAGTTCGCCGTCGTAGTAAATCTCGCCTTTCTCGGTATCTATCAAAAGTATCTTGCCGGGTTGCAGACGACCTTTCTCTTTGATGTCGCCCGGTTCAAAATCCATTACGCCGACTTCACTTGCCACTACCATGATGTCGTTGTGCGTAATAAGGTAGCGTGCGGGACGCAGACCGTTGCGGTCCAACATACCACCCGCATAGCGTCCGTCGCTGAAGAGTAGTGCGGCAGGTCCGTCCCAAGGTTCCATGAGGATAGAGTGGTATTCGTAGAAGGCCTTGAGGTCTTCGCTGATGGGGTTCTTTTCGTTGAAGGATTCCGGTACGAGCATTGCCATGGCATGCGGTAGGCTGAGGCCGGACATGACAAGGAACTCCAGTACGTTGTCCAGCGAGGCGCTGTCGCTCATGTTCGGCTGGATGATGGGACGCAGTTCTTTGATGTCGCCAAGGGCGGGAGAGGACAGGACGCTTTCACGCGCTTCCATCCAGCCGCGGTTACCGCGTATGGTATTAATTTCACCGTTGTGCGCCAAGAGACGGAACGGCTGTGCCAGTCCCCATGTAGGGAAGGTGTTGGTGCTGAAACGGGAGTGCACCAGAGCCAGTCCGCTGGTGAAGTAGTTGTTTGTCAGGTCGGGGAAGTAGTTACGTAGCTGTAGGGAAGAGAGCATACCTTTATAGATGATGTTCTTCGTAGACAGCGACACGATATAGAAATCCTCTCGTGCGGCTATATCCGACCTGCGTACTTTGTTTTCTATTCTTTTCCTTATTATATAGAGACGGCGGTCGGCGGTTTCACTGTCCGTAAATCCGGTGATGAAGATTTGTTTGATGTCGGGTTCGTTGGCAAGTGCGGCCTCACCCAGTATTTCGGGGCAGGTAGGCACATTGCGCAGGTGCATCAGCGTCAATCCTTCTTTCTCTATTTCTTCAATGATGATACTCAGGATGGCTGCCCGGTCTTTCTCATCTTTCGGAAGAAAAAGCAGTCCTGTTCCGTATTTCCCTTTTTCGGGAACGGGGATGCCTTGCAGCAGGATGAATTCGTGCGGTATTTGCAACATGATGCCGGCGCCGTCTCCGGTCTTGTTGTCGGCACCTTCCGCTCCGCGATGACGCATATTCTCCAATACTTTCAATGCGGATTCAACCAATTCATGTGATTTGCTGCCGTGAATGTTCACTAACATTCCCACACCGCAAGCGTCGTGTTCATTGGTGACATCGTACAGGCCCAACTGCATGGGCTGTCGTTGTGCGGGTTGTTTCTTTGTTTTGTTGTTAAAAAGCTCTTTGTTTTCCATTTTTGGTTTACTCTAATTTATGTAACACCTATTTATTGTGTCAGAATGTTTGGCAAATATAAATATTTAGTTTCAAATTGATAACAATATTCCTCGATTTGTGCCTTGTTAAATACTTACACCGGGGGATGAAGTTATAATCTGATAGAAAATACC
>ENA-UEPQ01000709-UEPQ01000709.1-human-gut-metagenome-genome-assembly--contig:-NODE-709-length-15943-cov-10.433253_pt1 | contig 15943 bp, 18 predicted proteins | sample MGYA00242903_ERZ507922 | MGnify/ENA primary metagenome ERZ507922 (study PRJEB26167, sample SAMN06115483) | human gut metagenome | host: Homo sapiens | place: China:Sichuan | collected 2014-10-16... | reverse complement strand
GCTTGCCCTAAAGAGTATACCGACTGATAAGGATAGTTACCGATATTATTATTACCCAATATACCGTAAGAAGCTTTAAGTCTTGCTTTAGCACGTTCGAGTGCAGCTCTAGCGCGAAGTGTATCAACATCGCTCTTAACTTCTGGATTTTCTTTAAAGCTTTCCAAACGTTTTTGTGCACGTTCATAAGCTTTTTTCGCTCTATTGATATCAATTTCAATAGGAAGTTCTGCTGCACTTGCAAGTACAATAATTTTATCAGGTTGAACCTGAATAAAACCACCGCTAACTGCAATAAGATTTTCAGTGCCGTCAATCATAGCTCTCATTGCATGAGGAACAAGCCCTGCAAGAAGTGGAGCATGTTTTGGCATAATACCTAAATCCCCAGCAATAGAACGCACGATTAACATATCAATATCAGCACTATAAACAACTTTATTTGGAGAAATAATTTCTAGCTTTATTTTAGCCATAAATTATCCCTCCTTCTTCATTTTATTTGCTGCCTCAACAACTTCGTCAATGCTACCAACCATATAGAAAGCACTTTCAGGTAAGTCATCATATTTACCTGCTAAAATTTCTTTAAAGCCACGAATAGTTTCTTTCAATGGTACATATTTACCTGGTGTACCTGTGAACTGTTCAGCAACGAAGAATGGCTGAGATAAGAATCTTTGAATTTTACGTGCTCTAGCTACAGTAAGCTTATCTTCATCAGATAATTCTTCCATACCTAAGATAGCGATAATATCTTGAAGTTCATTATATTTCTGTAAAATAGCCTGTACACCACGAGCTACTTCATAATGGTCTTCACCGATTACATGTGGGTCAAGAATACGAGAAGTAGAATCAAGTGGGTCTACTGCTGGATAAATACCAAGCTCTGCAATCTGACGAGACAATACTGTTGTTGCATCCAAGTGAGCAAATGTTGCTGCTGGAGCAGGGTCAGTTAAGTCATCGGCAGGAACATATACAGCCTGAACAGATGTGATAGAACCTTTTTTAGTAGAAGTAATACGTTCCTGAAGAGCACCTACGTCTGTACCAAGTGTTGGCTGATAACCAACGGCAGATGGCATACGACCTAAAAGTGCGGATACTTCAGAACCAGCCTGAATGAAACGGAAAATATTATCAATGAATAATAATACGTCCTGATTTTGAACATCACGGAAATATTCAGCCATTGTAAGACCAGTTAAAGCAACACGCATACGTGCTCCAGGTGGTTCGTTCATCTGACCATAAACTAAAGCAGTTTTATCGATAACGCCAGATTCTTTCATTTCAGACCAAAGGTCATTACCTTCACGAGTACGTTCACCAACACCAGAGAATACAGAATATCCACCATGTTGAGTTGCGATATTATGGATAAGTTCCATGATAAGAACTGTTTTACCTACACCAGCACCGCCGAACAAACCGATTTTACCACCACGGGAATATGGTGCGATAAGGTCAACGACTTTAATACCAGTTTCTAAAATCTGTGTAGATGTTTCTTGTTCATCAAATTTTGGAGCTGGACGATGAATAGGCCAAAATTCTTTGTTGCCTACAGGAGTATCATCATGGTCAACTGTTTTTCCAAGTACGTTAAATACACGACCAAGAGTTGCTTCCCCTACTGGAACTCTGATTGGAGCACCAGTATCTTCAGCTTCCATGCCACGAGTCAAACCGTCAGTAGAACTCATAGCGATACAACGAGTAACATTGTCACCCAAATGTTGCATAACTTCAACAACTAAATCGATATCAATGTCACCAGATTTACCTTTAATAGTTACAGCATTTAAAATTTCTGGCAAAGATTCTGCCGGAAACTCTATATCAACAACAGGTCCAATAACCTGTACAATTTTACCTTTTGCCACTTAGGTGAAACCTCCTTACTTCAGAGCTTCTGCACCGCCCACGATTTCTGTAATTTCGCGAGTAATACCAGCCTGACGTACTTTATTATAATGCAAATCAAGTTTAGAGATGAGTTCTTCAGCATTATCTGTTGCATTGCTCATCGCATTCATACGTGAACTTAGTTCACTTGCTGCTGATTGTAATAATGATGCATATATTGTTGTAATAATATATTGCGGTAATAAATATCCAAGCACTGATTGTGCTGATGGTTCATAAATATATTCAGCAGTAGGTTTATGATCGGAGGACTCTGGTGCTGTAAATGGTAATAATTTAATTGTCTGAGGTATAGCAGAAATAGCTGACACAAATTTTGTATATACAAGATATACTTCTTTATAGTCACCTTTACTAAAACGCTCCATAATTTCAACAGCAATTTGACGAGCATTTTGATACTCTGGACGTTCTGTAAATCCCATATAAGAATTTAATACATCATATTTACGTGGAACGAAATATTCTTTACCACGACGACCTACAGTGATAATAGATGTATTTTTTGCATCTTTGATATGAGAAACTGTTTCTTTAAATACATTACTAGCATAAGCACCTGCAAGACCCTTATCGGAAGCTAAAACAACATATAAAGTTTTACCTTCTTCACGTACTTCTAGCAGAGGATGTGAAAAACTTCCTGCATTAGAGGCTACATCGGCAATAACCTCATACATTTTTTCAGCATAAGGTTGGTTGGATACAGCCGCTTCTTGGGCACGACGTAAACGAGCAGCAGCAACCATTTTCATTGCTTTAGTGATTTGCTGTGTACTTTTTACGCTTTTTATTCTGCGGCGTATGTCCTGTAAACTAGCCAATTAAATCACCTCACTGCTTATTTATTATATGAATATGTGGATTTAAATTCTTCAATAGCACTATTGATAGAAGCTTCTAAAGCATCATCTAATTTTTGTTTTTCAACGATTGTTTGTCCAATTTCTGGGTGATTTGAATTCATAAATTTCAAGAAATCACGTTGGAAGTTAACAACCTGATTAACAGGAATATCGCTTAAGAAACCACGTACAGCTGTATAAATAACAAGGATTTGTTCATCTACTTTTAAAGGTGAATACTGTGCTTGTTTTAATGTTTCAACCATACGTACACCACGGTCTAATTGTTCTTTTGTAGATTTATCAAGGTCAGAACCAAATTGAGCGAATGCTGCAAGTTCACGATACTGAGCAAGGTCAAGACGCATACGACCAGCAATCTGTTTCATAGCTTTTATCTGAGCACTACCACCTACACGAGATACGGAAAGACCTACGTCAATAGCTGGACGAATACCAGAATAGAAAGCTTCTGTCTGAAGCATAATCTGACCATCTGTAATAGAAATAACGTTTGTTGGAATATAACCAGATACGTCACCTGCTAAAGTTTCGATGATAGGTAAAGCTGTAATAGAACCTCCACCGAGTTCATCACTTAATTTAGCAGCACGTTCTAAAAGACGAGAATGTAAGTAGAATACGTCCCCTGGATATGCTTCACGTCCTGGTGGTCTGCGAAGTAACAAGCTCATTGCACGATAAGCAGTAGCATGTTTAGAAAGGTCATCATATACACAAAGTACATGTTTGCCTTGATACATGAAATGTTCACCCATAGTAACACCAGAATATGGAGCCATATATTGAAGTGGTGCACTATCAGAAGCAGTAGCTGCTACTACAATTGTATAATCCATAGCACCATGATCTTCAAAAGTTTTTACAACACGAGCGATTGTAGAAGCTTTCTGACCAATAGCTACATAAATACAAATACAGTTTTGACCTTTCTGATTGAGGATTGTATCTACAGCAATAGCTGTTTTACCTGTACCACGGTCACCGATGATAAGTTCACGCTGACCACGACCAATTGGAACTAAGGCATCAATTGCTTTAATACCAGTTTGTAATGGTTCTTTTACTGATTTTCTATCAGCAATACCAGGAGCTGGATATTCAATTGGACGGCTCTGTGTTGTATAAATAGGGCCTTTGCCATCAATTGGACGACCAAGTGCGTCAACAACACGACCAATCATACTTTCCCCAACAGGTACTTGCATGATTTTACCAGTACGTTTTACGATATCTCCTTCTTTAATTTTTGTGTCGCCACCTAATAAAACGGCACCGACATTGTCCTGTTCAAGGTTTAGGACCATACCATATATATCATTACCAAAGTCGAGCAGTTCCCCTGACATCGCTTTGTCTAAGCCATGAATATGTGCAATACCATCACCGATTTCAATAACAGTACCTACATCATCAACATTTAAATCAACATTATAATTTTTAATTTGATCCTTGATAATGGCTGTTATTTCTTCTGGATTCATTTTCATAACGACTCTGTCACCCCACTTAAATAACTTAATTTGCCATTAACTGCTTTCCTAAAGATTTAATTTTGCTAGTTACACTACCATCGATTAATTTGTCGCCCATTTTTACAACGACACCACCAATGATGGATTTATCAATATGTGTTTTTAGCTGAATATGCTTGCCGGTAATAGCTTCTAATTTCGCAGTTAAAGCTTTTTCTTGTGGCTTTTCCATAGCAACTGCTGTAGTAACATGTGCTACTACAATATTACGAACTTCATTAGACAGAGCTTCATATTCACCGACTATCTCTTCAATTAATGCTATGCGACGTTTGTCAATCAATAATAACATAAAATTATGCACTGATTTTTCAATATCGCTACCAAAAACTTTATTTAGCAGTTCTTTTTTTGCTGATGGCTGAATTTGAGGATTACTCATAAAAGCTTTTAATTCTGGTTGAGTTTTAAAAAGCGTACTAATTTCTGCTAATTGCTCACCATATTCTACAAGCTTATTTTCTTCCTGAGCTAATTCAAACATTGCCACAGCGTATTTTTTTGCTAACTGTAAATTCAGCATGGCAATCCACCCATTTTATCTTTATCCAACTGGTCAATGAAATCACTAACCAATTTTTCATTTGTTTTATTATCCATATTAGCAGCGATAATTTTGCCAGCTGCTTGCATGGATAAAGCTACCATTTCACCACGTAACTGCATTGCTGCACGTTCACGTTCTCTAGCAATATCTTCTTTTGCGGCTTTTCTCATCTGCTCAATTTCACGTCTTGTTTCAGCAACGCTAGCATCACGTTCTTCTTGAGCACGTTTCATTGCTTTATCTACAATTTCCTGTGCTTTTATACGGGCATCAGCTAATTGCTTATTATATTCAGCGAGCAGTTCTTTAGCCTTTTGTTCATCTGCTTCTGCGGCATCAATGCTTCTTGCGATTTTTTCTTCGCGTTCTTTAAGCATTTTCATAACAGGCTTATATGCTACAAATTTTAAAATAAGTACCAAAATAAGGAAGTTAAGGATTTGAGCCACAATCGTCATATTGATATCAATCAATTTATTGCCCCCTTATGCGTTCCTAAACATCTAAAATTTAAATGTTTACCCAAATTATTTAATAAGTGGGTTAGCATAAAGCATGATCAATGCAATAACTGTTGCAATGATTGGCATAGCTTCGATTAAACCTACAGAGATAAGAGTGTTCATGAATAAAGTGTTTTTTGCTTCTGGCTGACGAGCAATACCTTCGATAAATTTAGAAGTAACAAGACCATCACCAATACCTGCACCGATAGAAGCAAGACCCATTGTAATACCTGCACCAATTAATGCTGCCATAACCATAATTGCGTTTTCCATAAAAATAAATCCTCCTTAAAGATAAATATAAATTAAATTAATTTTTCAAGATTATCTAAAACCATAGATAATCTTATATCAATATCTGCTGACTAAAATATATCAACAAATATTAATGGTGATCATCGTCTTTCATAGCATTTGCTAAGTAAGACATAGATAACATAGTAAATATAAATGCCTGAACTGCACCGATAAATAAACTAAATGCAAGCCAAACAACACTAGGTACTGGCATCCATATTGGCACTAATAAAAGCAAGATAATAATTAAAATTTCCCCTGCTAGAATATTACCAAATAGACGGAAAGCAAGTGTAATAGGCTTTGCTATTTCTTCAATCAAATTGATAATTACAAATGGCGCTACTGGCTGGAAAAAATGTTTTATATAATTAAAACCTTTATAATACAAGCCAAGTACATGTAACATTACAATCACCAATAAAGCTAGACCTAAAGTTGTATTTAAGTCATTTGTTGGTGATGCAAGCGTTGGAATAAGTCCTATCCAGTTTGAAATCAATAAGAACAGAAATAGCGTGATTAAAAATGGTGCTACTAACTGACCACGAGAACCTAGTGTAACACCAATTTGCTCATTGAGCCAAACAATAACCATTTCAATTACATTTTGCCAACCTGAAGGAACAAGCTTTAGACTTCGTGTTGCTAAAAATGCAATCAGTATTACAATGGCCATTGCTAGCCAGGTCATTTCTAAGGTCTGAATATTGAATTGCATACCTGCGAAAGTGACCACTTCACGCACACCAATTTCATGCATTTTCCCCACTGCCGCTTATACAGTCCATAAGTAACAGTGTCCTCACCTCTCTTTACTATATATTTCATATTTTACCGAAAAATACAGATTATATTTTTCAGTTTCTATGTAGATAATATTTGCACTAGGCAAATATTATTCCATATTCTTATGATAAACAAAAATAATTAAATGTATCATATACAGTATAAAAGCTAAGAAAAAGCCTCCTACTACTGCATAAAATAATTCCACTGATTGCAATATAGCAGCTCTTAGTATAATAAAAATCATCAATAACCTCGTTATCAAACTAAGCCACATCTGACCTTTAGCTTTACCTACTGTTAAATGAGCAGCCTTCCACGTTCTATATACCATTACCCAAGCACATATAACCGCTAATAAATAGCCTGTAAATACACCTGTTATCAAGTAAAGTTTATCATAATTTATAAACATACCAATAATAATAATAGTACAAATAGAAATCTGTATTAATAACTTTCTACCTTGAACAGATAAAAATTCTTTCATTAAATTTAATTTCTCCATGTTTATCCCAAAATCATGCATTTTGTATTCAATCAAATATATCTTACCAAATCTCTAACAAAATAAAAAGCTTTTCCTGAAATATTCTCTAATTATTTTATTCATTATTACTATAAAATATTTTTATGATAATTTTCATTTATTTTGATATCCATTTTACTCTTTATTATTGATAATAGTTCTTACTGGGAATGGTATTTCTATGTTTTCTTTTCTAAATTCTTTTGTAATCGCTTTTATAAATTCATGCTTAACAATATATTGATTTGTAAATTCACTAACATGCATTATCACATTAAAATTAATGCTAGAGTCAGCAAACAAATTAAATCTAACTACAGGCTCCGCTTTTACTTCTGGGTCTAATTTAGATAAAATTTCCTTTGCTGTTCTTATGCAAACAGCTTCCACTTTATCTAAATCGCTATCATAGCTTACACCAATAGCTACACTTACTGTTATATCTTGAAATGGCATACTGTAATTTGTGATAATCGCCTTAGATATACTTTGATTAGGTACAACTACCACATTGTTGCTAACGGATTGAAGTGTGGTAAAACGCCATGTAATATCAGATACTCGACCTTCTTCACCTGTACTTAATTTAATATAATCATTTAAACGAAGTTGCTTTGATAAAATTAAATGCAGTCCAGCAAAAATATTAGCAAGCGTATCTTGAAGACCAAGGGCTACTGCCATACCGCCGACCCCTAAAGCTGTGAGAATTGGCGCTACTGATATTCCACAATATTGTAAAACAATGAGTGCACCCATAGAATACACTAAAATATTTATTAAATTATTTAATAATGAAGTCTTTGGCATATTTTGGTCGGAACGCATAGTATAAAAATCTATCATTCCAGATAAAGTTCTTGCAATAACTCTTGTCAAAGTAAAGATAATCACTGCAAATAATAAATATGATAATAATCTGCTGATAGTTTCTGGTATAGATAAACTATTTATCGTCCAATATAAGCCAACACCAGAACACCAAGAAATCGGTAATCCCTTTAAGGCATTAACAAAAATATATTGCCATGAATCCCTATTTACATTACTTTGTAAATAACGATTAATTAAACGACTGAGAAATGAACCTACGATTAAGGCACCTATTTGAATACAAATTGGTACAAATAAAATATCTAATAAATGTTCAAAAGACATCGTTGCCAATACTGCTGTCCTCCTTATTTGTTATATTAAGAAAAGTATACTATACTTTTCTTAAACTGTCAGGGAATTTTCCCATAAGTTTCTAAAATTTATTATAAAATCTATAATATTATAATGAAGGTGGTTTTAATATGGAAAAAATCGTAAAAACAGGAAATAGATTACGTTTTCGTCAAGCAACAGTTGAAGATATGGACTATATCATGGAAGTGGAATACATTCCTGAAAATGCCAAATATGTAATTCCTTATACTCGCGAAGTGCATATGCAAACTTTAGATACTCCTTCTGCTACTCATCTAATTATCGAAACTTTAGACACACATGAAAAAGTTGGTTTTCTCATGATAGCAGGTCTTGATAATCCATCTAAAGAAATCGAATGGACTCGCATTATTTTAAATGTAAAAGGTAAAGGCTATGGTCAAGAAACACTAGAAATGTTAAAATCTTGGGCATTTGATGATTTAAAATTCCATAGAGCATGGCTTGACTGTAAAGACCACAATACTCGCGCTTTACATGTATATGAAAAAGCTGGTCTTGTCCGTGAAGGTCTTATTCGCGAAACAATTTTAACTGATGGTGTTTATGAAAATTTAATCATTCTCGGAATTTTAGACAGAGAATATTTTGCCATGAAAAATAAATAAACCCTTGCCAAAATATTTATTTTTGTGTATTATATCCATTGTGTGTATATGGTATTATTGGTAAATGTATTGGCTAAAAGGGAGTAGCTTTTTAGAATAAGTCAACATACTGATGAACGACGAAATTCATCTGGCTTATTCGTTGATGTTTTACATCAATAGTGAGACTTTTGGTATAGATTAGTTACACTAAGTGTATCAGTCTATACTAGAAGTCTCTTTTTTTATTCCCTTTTATCAAATAAATTTAATTTATTTTAAGGAGAGATTTAATCTTATGTTTGCATTTTCAACAGCGTTTATCATGGTGGTTCTTGCCGAAATGGGTGACAAAACTCAATTATTAGCTATGGCTTTTGCCACAAAATATCCATGGAAGAAAGTCATGTTTGGTATTTTAGTTGCTACTATTTTAAATCACTTTGTAGCAATCGCTGCTGGTATTTATTTGCATTCTTTTATTCCTAAAGACATTGTTGAACTCGTTGCTTCTATTGCTTTTATTGTCTTTGGTCTTTGGATTTTAAAAGATGATGAACTCGGTAATGAAGCTGAAAAAAATCGTTTTAGCATCTTTTGGACTGTAGCTATCGCCTTTTTCCTTGCTGAAATGGGAGATAAAACTCAACTCGCTACAGTAGCATTATCTGCTCAAATCGGTGCTGATATGCTTTCTATCTTAGTAGGTACAACTCTTGGTATGCTCGTTGCCGATGGACTTGGCATTTTATTAGGTGCTACTCTTCATAAATATGTACCTGATAGAGTCATCAAAAAATTTGCTTCATTAATCTTTATTCTCTTTGGTGTTGTTGGCATTTTACATGCTATGAATATCATAAATTTATATTAACTTAAATATTTTTATCGGTTATAATATATATAAGGATTATCTTATAATTTAACAATAGAAAGGACTAATTTTTAATGGAACAATTTTCAACAATTTTTTTGAGTTTTATTGATACTTGGGGCTATGTTGCTGTAGCTGTACTAATGGGGCTTGAAAATGCTTGTATTCCAATTCCTAGTGAATTAATCTTAGGTTTTGCTGGATATCTCATCTTTGCTGGCAAAATGGAATTTTTCCACGCTACTGTTGCTGGTATGATTGGCGGTATGGTAGGTTCTATCATCACTTATTATATCGGTGCTAAAGGTGGCAAACCTTTTGTAGATAAATATGGTAAATATTTCTTCATGAAAAAATCTCATGTAGACACTGCTCAAGAATGGTTTGATAAATATGGTATTAAAGCTGTATTCTTCAGCAGATTACTCCCTGTAGTTCGTACATTTATCTCTTTACCTGCAGGTTTTGCCAAAGTAAATATGAAGAAATTCATCATCTATACTTTTATTGGTTCCCTTCCTTGGACTATGTTCATCTTATACATCGGTATGATACTTGGCGAAAATTGGAAAACTATGCTTGCTGTAGGTCATGAAGCAAGTTTAGTTGTAAGTGCTATTCTTGTTCTCACTTGCGCTTTTTACTATATTCGCTGGAAACGCAATAAAAAAAAGGCCGTTAAACAATAAATATGGACACTACTCAATTATTAGATTTACTTCACGATTATAAACAAGGAAATATCTCTGACGAAACTATGCTTCAATCACTTCAAGATAATCAAGGTTTTGAAGACATTGGTTTTGCCAAGATTGACCATGACCGAGCAAAAAGACAAGGATTTCCTGAAGTAATTTATTGTGCAGGTAAAACTAATGAGCAAATAGCTGATATTTTCGCTCACCTTTATCAAAAAAGTGAGCAAAATATAATTGCCTCTCGTGCTACTTTAGAAAATTATCAAGCTGTACTAGCAAAAGTAAAAGATGCAAAATATGACGAATTTGCACGTATTATCTATGTTGATAGAGATACTATGCCTATTGATGATAAACGTTTTATTCTCGTCATGACAGCTGGTACAAGTGACATACCTGTCGCTAAAGAAGCAGGTCTTACTGCTCAACTGATGGGAAATAAAGTACAATATTGCTTTGATGTAGGCGTTGCAGGTATTCATCGTCTACTCAGTAAAAAAGATTTGATTGATAAGGCTAATGTAATCATCGTTGCTGCTGGTATGGAAGGAGCTTTGGCTAGTGTTGTTGGTGGTCTTGCCAATAAACCAGTAATTGCTGTGCCTACAAGCGTAGGTTATGGTGCTTCCTTTCATGGATTAACAGCATTGCTTTCTATGTTAAATAGTTGCGCTGCTGGCGTTGCCGTAATGAATATTGACAACGGTTTTGGCGCTGGTCGATTAGCTAGCATGATTAATCATATGCGTTAAATCATTAATATTAAAAATAAGAAGCATAAAAGTTTAGATGAACTGCACCCCAAAAGTTGGATACAAAACAACTTTTGGGGTGCAGTTCATTTTATTTAAGCTAAAATCTACTTTCTTGCCTAAATAAAAATTCTAATTTAATATATAATTAAATTTACAACAAATGACAGGTGAAAAAATGAACGATTATATTATAGAAAAATTACTTATACTATCTTGTAATATAGATGATTTCAATCCTCAAAATTATGAATATATCTCGCAAAAACTCTTTGAGCATAATGCTTTAGATGTTTGGCTCACTCCTATTTATATGAAAAAATCCCGCTCAGCTAATACTTTATCTGTTCTAATCCGTCCTGAAGATAAAGAAAATTGCCTTGATATTATATTCAGTGAAACGACAACGCTTGGCATACGTGAAGAAATAATCACTCGCTATAGTCTAAATAGAGAATTTAAATCCATCACCACGCCATATGGTCAAGTAAAATGTAAAATAGCTAAAAAAGGCGATAAAATCCTAAATATATCCGCTGAATATGAAGATTGTAAACAATTAGCCCAAAAACACAATGTACCATTAAAAACAATTCAACAAACAGCATTATTTCTAGCAAACGAGGAACTAAAACATGAATAAACAACAACAATTAATCGAATTACTAAAATCTTACCAATCTGTAGCTGTAGCTTTTTCTGGTGGTGTAGATAGCTCTGTACTTGCTAAGGCAACACAAATTGCTCTAGGAGATAAAGCTATCGCCATCACTGCTGTATCTGAATTAATAACTACTAATGAAATATCTGACGCTAAAAAAGTTGCTAAACTCATTGGCATAAAACATGAATTATTCACTGTAGATGATTTAGCTGATAAAAAATTCACCTGCAATGATAAAATGCGTTGCTATCATTGCCATATCAATCGCTTTAAACTTTTAGAAGATTTTTGTCAGAAAAATAATTATAACTATCTTTTAGAAGGCTCTAATGAAGATGATAAAGGTGATTATCGTCCTGGTATGCTCGCTTTAAAAGAATTTAAATTAACAAAATCACCTTTTTTAGAATTGCACATTACTAAAGATGAAATCCGCCAAATGGCGAAAGACTGGAATTTACCTGTTTGGAATAAACCTAGCTCTGCTTGTCTTGCCTCTCGTTTAATTTACGGTCTTGAAGTTACTCCTGAAAGATTAAATCAAGTTGCTAAAGCAGAAGATATACTTCATAAATTTTTACAAGGTCAAATTCGCGTACGCCATCACGGAGATTTAGCGCGCATAGAAGTAGAGACAAATGAAGTCCCTAAATTATTTACCAATCCTCTTAAAGATTTAATTCATAAAGAATTTCAAAAACTAGGTTTTAAATTTATCACTGTAGATTTAATAGGTTATCAAAAAGGTAGTAATAACGTGATATTAGACAATAATCCATTTTGATTAAACTTTTTATTTTAACTAAAACATTTATAAATACTATAAAATAATCTATTTTTTCTAAGCTTGATGACAAAATGAATTACTTTTTATGTTGACAAGTCCTTATTTATTTTTGATAATGTAAATAGTAAAAAATAAAATCACATTACTCTTTTATTTTTTATGCACTTTAAAACGATTGACATGTTTACATCAAAATCGTATAATCTTTTTCATACATATATTGTATGAATTAATTATATATGTATATACAATATTAAAGAGAGAAGAGGGATTACATATGGCTGATAATAAAAAACAAGTCAATGTTAAAGAAACCGCTCAAAGTGCTATCCGCGAAAGCAAAGCTAAATCTTCTCAAGGACGTCAGTTCTTATTATGGTTTGGTGCACTCATTCTAGGTGGCATTTTAGGCTGGCTCGGTATCCAACCTTTAAATGAATTTTTCAATTTTGTAGCTACTGTATTTACGCGTTTATTCCAATTCATTGCAGTTCCTACAATCGCTCTAGCAGTTATCACTACTTTAGCTGCACTTGGTAATAATAAAGATACAAGTCGTATCTTTTCTCATGCACTATTTTATACTTTATTCACCACAATCTGTGCAGCAGCTACAAGTCTTTGTCTTTATTTATGGATTTCTCCAGGAAATCTTCCTATGGATATTATCAATGCCGGTCAAGAAGCTGTACCTATGCAAAAATTAGGCGCACTTTCTTATTATGACCACTTCTTATCTGTAATTCCAAATAATGTTCTACAGCCATTTTTAACTGGTAATGTTTTATCTGTTATGTTGATTTCTGCGGCTGTTGGTCTAGCTTTAGCTTTCATGCCAAAAACAGATAATCGTGAACAATTATTAAAAGTAATCAACGGTTTACAAGAATTATCCTTCACACTTATTCGTGCATTACTTTATGTTTTACCACTTGGTATCATCGCTTTTGCAGGTCAATTATCAGCTCAAATTGAAGCTGGTGTTATCGTTGGCGCTTTAGGAAAATATACTGCTGTAGTAATTGGTGGTAATGCTATTCAATTCTTTATCATTTTACCTTTAATCATGCTTCTTCGTGGATTAAATCCAGTTAAAGTTTTCCGTAAAATGGCTCCTGCTCTTGCCGTAGCTTTATTTACAAAAAGCTCTGCCGGAACTTTACCTGTAACACTTGCTTGTGCAGAACAAAATTTAAAAGCCAATCCAAAAGTTTCTCGTTTCGTCTTACCAATTTGTACAACTATCAATATGAATGGTTGTGCTGCATTTATCTTAGTAACCTCTTTATTCGTAATGCAAAATGCTGGTTTTGAATTATCCATGACTACTATGATTACATGGTTATTTATATCCGTTATTGCCGCTGTTGGTAATGCAGGCGTTCCTATGGGTTGCTATTTCTTGACTTTATCTCTTATGTCCTCTATCGGTGCTCCAATCGGTTTACTTGGTATCATCTTACCAATTTATACCATCATCGATATGATTGAAACAGCTGAAAATGTTTGGTCAGACTCTGCTGTTTGTGCTATGACAGATAATGATTTAAAAGGAAAATTAGACGATAGCGAAATTCCAAATACTAGTATTCTCTAAAATTTAAAATTAAAATATAAAAACCTCGAGAAGTTTTTAACTACACTCGAGGTTTTTTATTTCTATATTTATTTTATAACTAATTATATAAATAGTATAAAATAATTACCAATCAGTTCCTACATAAATTTCTGTAATAATATTATTTTTATCAACAAAAAACACATTACTGGTTGAAAATAATGTCGTTTTTCATCATCCCAATCATAAGAATAATAAAATTTATTACGATAAGAATCATATTCTTTTTTCACTGTTTCATACATACCAGCTACTGTCTCCATAAGAATTAAACCATTTCTTTTCTTTAGGTTGCCCATAAATACTAGCAACATATTCTAATGTACAACCTGTATTCCACCAACAAATAATTCAAATTTAGGCAACCAATGTGCTAAACAACAATTAGACATAATAAATAAAGAAAAATATTATCATAGTTTTACTAAAAATAATTTTTTAACATGATAGATTGTATAATGAAGTGCGACACCTAGAAAAATAAAAAACTCATTATGAATTTTCGTGTAAAATAAAGTTACCACACAAAACCTACACGAAAGGAAAATTCATAATGAGCTATCATCATCTTACCATATCTGAACGTATTCGTATAGAGGTTCTTTCTATTTTAGGTTATTCTACTCGTTTTATTGCTAAATTTTTGCATCGCCATCATTCTACTATTGCTCGAGAACTATCTCGTAATAAATTTGAAAATGAATATGTCTCTACATCTGCTCATAATAAATATCTTGAACGTCGTAAAAATTCTTCTCATTCTAGTAAATATAATGAATTTCTTTCTAATCTTATTTCTGAAAAATTACATGACAATTGGTCTCCAGAACAGATTTCTAATGCACTTTTAAATGGTAAACTTTCCTTTAAAACTATTTATAACTGGATTTATATTGGTAAATTAAAAGGTATTTCATTTAAGAATTTACGACATAAAGGAAAACGTAGAAAAAAGGAAACACGTGGTAAATTCTTAATAGGAAACAGTATCACAACTAGACCAAAAGATGTAAAAAGTAGAAAAACTTTTGGACATTGGGAGTTAGATACCATAGTATCTAGTAGAGGAAAATCTAAAGCTTGTTTAGCAACATTTGTAGAAAGAAAAACAAGATTTTATGTGGCAATAAAAATAAAAGATAGAACAGCTCCATCAATGCTAAAAGCAATAAAAAAATTAGTGAAAGTACTACCAAAAAAGGCATTAAAAACATTTACAACAGATAGAGGAAAAGAATTTGCATGTTATAAAGAAGTAGAAAAATTAAATATAAAAGTATATTTTGCAGATGCTTATGCAGCATGGCAAAGAGGTAGTAACGAAAATTCAAATGGGTTATTAAGAGAATATTATCCAAAGAAAACAGATTTAGGACAAATATCTAATGATGATTTAATAGAAAAATTAATATTATTAAATAGGAGACCAAGAAAATGCTTAAATTGGGATAATCCATTTAATTTATTTTTAAAAGAAGTGTCGCACTTGGATTGACAATTCATCATTTTTATAAAATAAAAAGACTATAACTCCTCTGTTTTGTTCAGAAACAGAAAAAGTTATAGTCTAAAATGACGAATTCAATATTTTTCTATGGAAATATTATGCAAAATTTTTAATGAGTTGTCAATAATTATTCATAAAATATAAAGAAAAAAGCACTGAATATTTCAGTGCTTTTTTCTTAACTGGCAACTTCCTATCCTCCCAGCACGTCTCCATGCAAGTACTTTCGGCCTCTAAATG
>ENA-UEPQ01000662-UEPQ01000662.1-human-gut-metagenome-genome-assembly--contig:-NODE-662-length-16674-cov-11.136410_pt1 | contig 16674 bp, 9 predicted proteins | sample MGYA00242903_ERZ507922 | MGnify/ENA primary metagenome ERZ507922 (study PRJEB26167, sample SAMN06115483) | human gut metagenome | host: Homo sapiens | place: China:Sichuan | collected 2014-10-16... | reverse complement strand
GTTCTATGAATAAAAAAAGTCCCTGAAATCATTCAGGGATTTGATGTAGATCAACCTATTTACTGAGACTATTAATAACGCTTGCGGGAAGCAACCCAAGCAATACAGACAATGACGGCGAGGCCGCAAAGCCCCAACCAGTCAACGCTGCCGTCGGACATGACGATGGTGATGTCGCCAGTTGTTAGCGGTAAGCGATTCTGAGACTAAACACCCAACTGCGATTCTGAGACTAAACCCCACAAAAGAGACGTAAACACCGGCGCGCGTTGGTGGGCAACACCGAAGTGGGCGTAGCCCACGAGGTGGAGCACAACAACGCGCGCGCCGCCGCGCCGCCGCGCCGCCGCGGCGGAACGGCGGCCGGAGGACGCGTATCGCCTACTTGTTTCGGGCGGCGTTCAATTTGTCTTCCAACTCCTTGGCAGCCTGCAACTGAGCCTCTTTCTTCTCACGCTTTTCGATCCCTTGGTTCGCCCACGTCGTCATTGTGGTTTTCCAAGGTGATGGACGCTGGGCGGCAATTTTCGAGACACGAGCATCAATGGTTTTGGAGGTTTCTCCCGACTCTTCGACAGCGTTCGCAATCTGGGGTTTCTTGTCGTATCGTTCATGGGACTTGAACATCACGGGGCGGTAGGTCTTCTGCACCTTGCGGCCTTCACGTCGGCACTCCTCCTCCCATCTCACTTGGTCGCACCAGTACAGCTCTACGTGTCCGTCCTTGAAGGTCACGACCTCGATGTCTGTCTTCTTCATGGCGTACCGCATTGTCGAGTCGAGACCGATGATCTGAAGGATTTCTTTCCCACAAGACACCGTCAGATTTGTGCTGACGACACGGGTCTGCCAGTTGGCTAACACCACATCAAGGCTGGCAATGTCATCCTCATTCAGACGAATATGGCTATCCTTACTATCGGCAGGGGTGATCGCGAATTCCCGGTTGTACGCTTCAATTAACTCAGGCATTCGTTCGTTTGCCTGTGAATGCCCAGTATTCGAAACTCTTTCGGCCAACGCTTCTGCAACGTTTGGAACAGGCGTTCAACTCGACCTTTCGCTTCTGGACTGTGCGCCAGAATCAGCTCGATTCCCAAGTGATCGCAAATCTTCTGGAACTGTGTAGGTTGTGGCTTGCTCTTGCGACGTGCCTCATCGACGTTGGAGGTGAAGACCGAGTGCCGGTCGCTGTATATCGCCATTGGAATCCCGTTATGAACTAGCTCATACTCAAGCGCGTTGACGTACGCTTCCGTGTCTTCTGTTGGACTGAAGTAGGCACTGAGAAGCTCGCTCGTAGCGTCGTCGATAAAGGCGATTAAAGTGCGGCGCTCCGCGTCTCCAGGGAACCAGAAGTGCGGGCTTCCATCGATCTGTACAAGCTCGCCACGGCTAGCTCTGCGCCGACGCAATGTATGGGCTGCCCGCCGCCGTTCTTTCGGAGTCTGTTCTGGGTGTAGTTCTAGCAACAGCCTGCGGACCCACTCGACCGACACGTGGATGTCTTCTTGCTCGCGCAAGTACTTGGTCAGGAGCGATGCCTGGAAGTCCGGGTACTTGGTTTGAACGAGCTGGATGACCCGTTGGCGCGTTTCATCCGAAATTTTGTTGGATGGGGGGTGGCCATTGTTCCCGTGAGGCGGAACCCTGCCTGTATCGCGCCAAGCTTTCAGACGACGGAAGAACGTAGGGCGGGATACTCCGAGCATCTGCAGGGCCTGCTCTACGGAGTAGATGTGCTTATCGTAGGCCGATAGAATTTCAGCGGCGCTAGAACGCAAAACAACGCGCGGCTGTTTTACTTCAGGTTTGGAGATTTTCGATTTCGGCATAAGCCTCTCCTTGATGGACAAAAGTGGTGAAGACACCTCTTCCCCAAAAGAGAATGGCCGATCCCGATAGCGGTGGGTATTGTGAATCTCCCCTCTGTTATCCAGTCTCACTCCGTTGGTAGCATAGAAAAATGTGGGTTATAAGTCTCGGTGGCGTAGGTATCAAAACTCATCTCCCTTTGGCATTCGCTCTCTTGTGAGGTTATTCTGTCTCCCAGAGCGATTGAAAGTAGTATCAGTGATGTTGGTATCTAATACGCCGAACGATGTTATTGCGTATCACGAGTTGTTATCTTGTTTTGAGGCAACGTGGTAATCGATCTCACGGGTAATTGTGTTTAGTATCTGCCTAGGGCTCTGGTATCGTTTCGGCTGAGTTATGGAGTCTCGGGCATTCGAAGTATCCGGTCTCATTTTTCTGTGGGCATCTGATTTCACCACCAGGGGTAGTGGGTCTCATCAAAGTAGGGCTTTGAGTCTCAGAATGCCTGACCGTTAACATGGGGCAGAACAGATGCGAAGGCACTTGCGATATTGGAGTAGAATGTAACCCGCGTGGTGACGGGGGCTTGCCTGCTCACAACGCACACAGTTCCGACCGTACGCGCGCGCGGCCTGAGCCCCTTGCACTTTGGAGAAGGCGTCGACGACTTTCAAGATTTTCGTCAAACTCCAGAGGAGCGATGCTGCCGGCTAGAAGATTCTCGTCTGATTGTTCAGACGTGTTCTTGCCCGTTTGGGTCGTGGCGACGCTCTCTATTGAAGCCGTCGACGGCTCGATTCAGATGGTCGATAGTAGATAGTCGCCCAAGGTTGCGATCGTGCCCGCGGATGTCGGAAGCGCAAACGGACTGATAAAAGGTATTGTTATAATGTGCAATTCTTCCTTCCTTCCTTCCTTCCTTCCTCTAAACACAAGGGAGGCGTAAGGAAAACGCTTCTTTGTGTCGCGACGGCGTCTGCGCTTGCCACAATGGGCCATGCGGCTTACGCGGACGTGAAGCCGGACGTGAAGCCGGGTGAGGCGGGCGAGTGGTCGCTCATCAAGACGACATACACTTCTTCCTCTCCAGACGACAGAATCAAACGCACGACGGACTTTGACGGCGCGCTCCATCTCTTGAAGCAAGACAGCAGCTTGCCAGGCAACATCAAGGCCGTCATCAATCAGGCCACGATCGACCTGATTCGGACGCAGAAAAACTTCGAGGATTTTGCGTCCTTCGGCTATGCCAATGAAAAGTACCTGGATGACAATTGGACCACCATGAGCGTTCTGATGAAGGCTGACGGCACTCAGACGACGCTGAAAAATGTCTCCATCGAGCTGGAAGTCACAAGCGATACTTTTGTTGAGAATCTGGATGCTGTTGGGATTTACAACAAGCACGGCACGCTTACCTTTGAGGGCAATGAGACGAACGTCGTCGTGATTCAGAACGGGACTCAAAAGAACAGCAGCAATCCGGAGTCTGACGACGTTCTTGATGCCATCGGCTATATTGCAATGGATCCGACGCCTGATGCCAAGGTCGGTACCGTTGTGACGAACTTCAATGCAGACAAGACCACGTTCAATGTTTTGACTACAAGTCCTGAGGGCATGGCTTGGGGCATGGTTTCGTCCGCCAATGACCCGACGAGGCCCGTCGTCAATGTGGCGGGGGACCTTGAGGTTCATGCGAAGGCCAACGGTCGTGCATACGGCATTTACAGCATGTACAACGACTGGAATCTTAACGAGAATACCAACGTTGACAATCCCGGTTCAATCCGCGTCGCCAAGAATTTAACCGTCACTGCCGATAGTCGTTCCAGCGGTGCCTATGCTCTGGTTTCTGAAATCGGCAACGTTACCGTTGAAGGCAATGCGCTGATTGAAGCCGCAGCTGAACGAAAGCCTTCTTACGGCATTTATGCCACAAGCAATGGCCACATCATCCTCAAGGGGGATGAAACCACCGTGACGGCAGACCATGCGCTCACGATCAAGCGCCATGACCTGGTTGAGAGTTTGGGCGACTGGATGCCGTCAAAGCTCGATACGTCCGTCTCTCTTCTTTCCAAGGAGACGACCTTGAACGGTCTGGTCTCGACCGAAGAAGGCACGAGGCTTTATGTTGCCAATACCCTGAACTTCAATGGGGATGCTGACATTCAGGGGCAGATTCTAGCCGATTCCGACGTTGCGTTCAACATTGCCGCCGGCAAGACGCTCACTTTCGGCGAGAGCAAGGATTCTGCCAAAAATGCGTTCAAGAACCTCACCCTTGCGGGCGGCACGTTCAGCAACGCTTCTCAGATGACGGTCGACGGCACGCTGACGCTGAACGGGGTTGAGCTGATCAACAAGTCTGAAGAAGGCAAGAAGACTGCTGAAATCGATGTGACCGGCGCAGGCAAGGTGGTCTTCGGCAACGGCACAAAGGTCACAAACTACGGCGGCCTGCACGCCAAGCACTACAAGCTTGAGACGGGGAGCCTCTATCTGGAAGAGGACGATGAATTCACGATCTCGGGAGAAAAGCTCGCGACGACGTTCTCTGAGGACATCCTCGAATTGGCGGGCGGCATGCTTTCCAACATCGGCGATGGTGCAAGCGGCAAGGCGGAACTTGCCTTGTCGGAAATCCATCTCGTAGGAAAGGATGGTTCTGCCAATGACGGCGTCATCATGGTGTCGAACGGAACGTACGACTTTGATGCGGTCACGGTCAACATCGCGCCTCAGAGCACGGAGCCGGCCTCGGCACGTCTGATGGTGACGGGCGACAACGCAGTTCTTAATGTTGGAACATTCAATGCAACGCAGGGCAGTGCCAGCATTGCGGACAAAGGCACGTTTACGGTCACGTCGCTCAATGCCAACGGAAAGTTCGAACTCGACGCTCAGTCCGCCAAATCCTTCACAGTGGAAACCTTCAAGGGGGCTGAAGGTGGTGACTTCAAGCTCACCGGCGGCACGATGAATGTCACCGCCATTGATCTTGCGGCAGGCAAGCTCACGATAGGCGGCTCGTCAAGCCTCGTGACGGTTTCCGGCCAGATCTTCACGAATGCTCTCAATGCTGATGGCTTGAACATTGATGCGGGTGCACTCAAGCACAGCGGACTCGTATTTGAAGAAGGCGGTACGCTCACGCTTACCGACGGCAAGTACAACATCGTTTACGCGAAGAATGCTCAGTCCATTCTGAACACGGGCAAGCTTGAATTTACCGGCACCTTGGTCGATATTACCGGCGATGAGTTGCCCAATCTCGACCTCGACAAGACGCCTGAGGACGTCACTCTCGGCGGTACGGATCTCAACGCCACCGCAGATCAGAACGGCACCGTCACGGTGGACAAGACTGTGGGCGGCAAGACACTCGTCGTGGACGGCGGCACCAAGGTTACAGTCTCTCAGGATAAGACGCTGACGCTGGTCGGTGGTGCAGATGCTTCGGGCGAGCTCATCACCTTCAAGGACGCCACGGGCGACAAGACCGTGACGGCTTCCGGCGAAAAGGGCGGCGTCACGCTTGGCAGCGAATCTGACCAAAAGGCGGGCACGCTTTCCGCGACGGTCAATCTGACGCAGAAAGCGACGCTGACGGCTCAGAACGGTGCTTTTACGGTCGAGGCTGTCAAGGCTCAGGATGCTAATGTTGCTGTCAACAGTGCAGAGCTGATTGTTAACAAGCTTGAGATGTCGGGTACGTCCGCCATTTCGTCTAATGCCACCGGCAAGACGAAGGTTGCCGAACTGTCCTTTGGTCAGGATGGTACGACCACCGTTACGGGTGCCGTTTCCGCCGACAAGATCGTGGCTCAAGGCAATGCCACCATCAACATCGGCAAGACCGGCGAGGATGGAGAACGCGGCGATCTGACGATTGGAGAAGGCTCGATCAAGGGGCTGACGTTCTTCCTCGACCCGACCTGGGTGGACGGGCAGGAAGTGACCGAGGCTTCCCGTCTCGTGCTCAAGCAGACCACGCTTGACGGCAACGTCGTCGTGGGCGAAAACAGCTATGTCGTGCTCGGCACCGACACTGATGCCGAATTCGTGAAGCTCTTCGCCGACAAGACCCTTACTTGGGGCAACGGCGAAGGCAAGACGCTGGCTGCCGCCTACGTTGCGAAGCCCATTGATGTTACGGCGGGTTCTCTCGTCGTTGATGGCACCCTGACCTCCGCGCCTGCGAATGAAGCGGCCGGCACGGTGAAATTCGCTGCAGGTTCGGTGTTGGTGGCCGATGTGACCGACCTCACCACGGACAAAGCACTCATCACCGGCACGACGTTTGACGTTGATGCAGCTTCCAAGGCCGTCATCATCGGCCAGCTGAAGAACGGCGAAACGTACAAGCTCACGACTGATGCTGATTCCAAGTTCTGGAATACGGAAAAAACGCTGGTTGCAGGCAACAAGCTCTGGGACTTCACGGTCAACGAAGACGGCTCCTTTACGACCAAGCTCACGGATGCCGCATTCGTCTACGGCGACCTGATGCAAGGGCATGAACTTGCCAATGCCGCCACTGAAGCCGGCAATGCCTACGGAAACGAGCTTCTGACGGAGACGGAAGGTTTGTCCAATGCGGCAATTGCCGCACGCTTTGACGCCGCGATGAACACTGCGGGCGCTGCCGCCGTCTTCACGACGGCCTACGACCGCGCGTCTGAATTGCGCGACGCCGTTCGAGGCGAAGCCCTTGAGGGAGAAGGCAACCGTCTGTGGGCTCAGGTGACGGGCGGCAAGACGAAGCTCAACGGCCTTTCCTCCGGCGCTCAGTCCATTCATGTCGACACCGATGCCTACGGCCTCGTGGTGGGCGGTGACGTCGCACTCTCGAACGGCGTCCTCGGCGCTGCCTTCACGGCTGGCACCGGCGACAGCGAAAACGACGACGTGGGCGTCAAGGACGATTTCGACTTCTACGGTCTCTCTGTCTACGGCAAGACCACTGTGGGCGGCATCGACCTTCTCGCCGACGGTTCGATGACCTTCGTGAAGTCTGATCTCACGATGGGCGGTGTAGCCGACGTCGACACCGACACGACGACCGCCGTCTACTCGCTCGGCGTGCAGGCTCAGCGCACTTGGGACTACGTCGTTGCAATCACGCCCTTCGTCGGCATGGACATCTACCATGTCCGCGGTGACGGCTACGACAACGGTCACGGCGCTCAGGTTGACGACGCCCATGCGACCGCCGTCGAATTCCCGATCGGCGCAACGATCGCCAAGGCATTCGAGACGAACGGCTTCAAGCTGAGCCCGAACTTCTCGTTCGCCGTGGTTCCGACCGTGGGCGATCGCGACATCGACAGCAAGGTGCGTTTCGCAGGTGCTGAAAGCACCTACAACTTCACCTTCGCCGACGATGTCAAGGTCCGCACGAACCTTGGATTTGCCGCCGAGAAGGACAACTTCCGCTTCGGCCTCAATGCCGGCTATGACTGGGGCAACGAAGAGCGTTCGGCCACGAAGCTCATGCTCAATGCGCAGTATCGATTCTGATTGACTGCGTTGTGCAACAGGCTTGCTCGTTGACGTGAGCTTGTTGCATCAAGACAAAACCGCTCGGCGAGGGTGACCAGCCGGGCGGTTTTGCATGGGCATCTTCTAGCTATCCTGGGCCACGACCTTTCGTTCAACGCCGTCCTCGGTCAAGCGGAAACGCTGCCATTGGGCATCTTCTTCCATCTTGAGGGCATGCGCAGCCTTGACGAAATCCTCAACCGAGACAACGCGCCAGATGCCCTCGACAAGATCGAGCGCTTCGCGAACAAGGTCGAGATTACGCTGGCCGTTCTCGGTCACCTCCGGCTCCTTGGCAAGGAGATGCATGGCTTCGCGAAGTCGGGTGGCGATGGCTTCGCCGTTCTCGACATGCTTGCAAAGCGATTCGCCAAAGCGCAGGACCGAGTAGAGCTCGCAGCGATCCTGCCAGTCGTCGGATCCCATGTACATGCGCAGAAGCGCCGCGTCGTGCTTTTGCTTCAAGGCTTGGATGCGGGATTCCGGGACTTCCAGCTTGTGCATCAATCCGACGGGAATGCGTCCCGTCGTCGGGCGATATTTCTTGTTCTTGCGGGTAGATTTGGACTTCGGCATGGCTTTGTCGTTTCAGAAGTCTTGGCGCTACTGAGGAGGGGCCTTGCAAAATAGTGCTCAGCTTAGAACGTGCTCATAGGCCAGCCCAACAACAAAATCGCCAAGAGAAACTTGACAACCTTGCCGAGAACTTGCACAATGATAGCGTTGTGATCACAGTTGCACATGATCATCAACTCCCTGAAGCGGCCCGCTCACTGAGTACCACCACAGTGATTGGGCCGTTTTGCTTTTTTAAGGTTAACGAGGGATGTTCCTACGATCGCGGCAAGCAAACGAATCCGCAATAGCAAAACCTGAAGCGCGGGCATATTCTCCCATGTTTTGGAAGAGCATGCCCGCTTTGTTTTCGCGTCGTCAGAAGTCGACCCGCATCGTCAGCTCAAGGGTATGATTCTTCCGTCCGGCATCGCCCGCAGAGAGGCTGTAGCTCATGCCGAGGTTGAGATCCTTGTAGGTCGACATGTAGCCCACCTTGAGGTCGCCCACGAACTTCCCGGCCACGTCGTATTGAAGCTCCTCTGTCTTCAGACAGGGGAGCTTCAAGGAAAGGGTGGTGTCGGGTGCTTCGTCGGCAGCGAAGGCGGGGGTGGAAAGCATGGCTACGGCGGTCAGAATGGCCGATGCGATGCGGGTGCGCTCGAAAGTTGTAGGCATGAGTGGGGCCTCGGAGGTTAAGAATATGGAGGCCCCAAGGTATCAGTGCACCTGATGGAGTCCGAGGGGGGATTCGGCAAAAAAGCGCCAAATCCGGGGCGCTCTCGATTCGCCCGAATTTGCCGAAACCGCTGCGGTTCTGATTGAGCGCGTTGCCAAACTGGTTCCCGATGGGTCATTGCGACCTTTACTTGGAACCGAAACAACATGTCAACGCCTGAAATACGCGAACCCACCTTCGATCCGAACGCCAAGCCTGTTTCTCAGGAAAGTGCTCCGCCTCCGGTTCCAACGCCGGAGGAGACCAAAAAAAACGAAGGACTGCTCAGTGCATTGGGCACGACGGCGCTCGTCTCGATCCTGCTCTCCTGGGCGGTGATGGTCGCCTACTTCTCCTACTTTCCGCCCGTCTCCAAACCGGAGCATCCCAAGATCATGGCGGTGGACATGATGATGGTCGGCGTGACGATTGCTCAAATGACCAACTTTGACGAAGAGAAGACGGGGCCGCTCTTCGAGATGGTGCATCAAAAGCTCGCTCAACTGCGCGACGAAGGCATCATCGTATTCGATGCCGGCACGGCTGTAGCACTCCCGCCCGAACTCGTCATCGAGCCGCAGGACTTGATCCCGAACGTTCCCGAGGACGTGATCAAGCGCAATCAAGAAGCCATGAAGATGAAGACGCAAACGAAGATGAACATGGTCACAGTGCCCGACATGGAATCGACTGGACCATGATCTGCGAACGTTTGCGCATGCCCTTTGACCTTCACCTCACCCTGCCTCCCAAAAGCTGGTGGGGGAAGGTTTTTGCCATCAGTGCGCTTCTCTTCCTTGCGGGGTGGTTGTTTTCATTTCGCTTTTCCATCGGCATCAATCCGCAGGTGATGGGCTGCATTCGCGGGACGGTCTTCATTGTCGACCATCAGGACAAGACGCCCGTGGTGGGTGAGGTCTTTGCGTACCGTGCGATGCAGGCCGAGCCCGTGTACGCGAACGGGACGCTGATGGCGAAGTTTCTGGCGGCTGGGCCGGGCGACACGGTTGAAGTGACGCCCGACTTTCGCATTCTCGTCAAGGGCCGGCAGTTCGCGCGCGGCCTTCCGCACTTGAAGGCGCTCGACGATGAAGCCGTCAAGCGCTACATCGGTCGCCGAGTGCTTCAGGCCGACGAGTACTGGATGTTGGGCACGATGCCGATGTCCTTTGATTCACGTTATTGGGGCCCGATCAGCGGCAGTCAGATTGTGGGGCGAGCCCATGTGCTTTTTTGAGGAATAAAGATGTTTCGCAAGCGTCATGTCTTGCTCTGCGCGTGTCTCTCGGCGATGTTTTCCGGTGTGACGCTGGCAGCGCCCTCCATTGCGGACGAGCCAAAGCACAGCATTGCCGATGCGCCCAGAGCGTCGATAGTCGACGGCGAGTCGCATGAAGTGCGCACGCGGCTCGGTAAGTTCGGCCCCATGGCCACCGTCAAGTTACCGCCCTTCAAGGTAATGCCCAGGTTTGAGGGTGTGACGGGCTACACCGACACGGGCCGCCCCATATCAAGGCGCAAGAAGCTCGTGCTCGATCAGGCAAGGGCGCTCGCCGCTCAGTGGGAGGCCGAGTATCAACAGGCCGTCAAGGAAGGCCGCGCCAAGCCCCGACCGAAGGTCAAGACTCAGGCTGAACGTTGGGCTGAGGAAAACGAGCGCATTCTCGAAGAGGAGCGCAAGTATGGGCGCAAGACCACGCAAAACTTCGTTATTCCGGGCATGACACCTGAGCAGAGCCGGCAGATTCGTGAGGCTAAGACGGGCGGCGTGGTCACTCGCAGCGGCGTGCAGGTGCACACGATCCTTCCGACAGAAGAGGACTTCGCGGCGGGCCGGGTCAAGCGCATTGCCCCCACGCCCGAACAACGTGCGGCGATGGAGGCAAGAAGCAGGGCGAACCAGGAAAACGCTTTTGCCCTGAAGTACCAGGACGGCGATTTGCTTTCGAAGGGTGCTACGCATGATATGCAGACCTATTTCCCGGACATTCCGGCTTCTACGAACACGAACGCCGGTGCAGCCAGCAGGCGTTCTTCTCAGTCTCCGAATGTCTCCCCCCATTCGAGGGAAATTCTCAACGCTTTCCCCGATTCGGGTCGAAGCGAGGAGACCCGTCTCCCATCGAGTCGAAGCGAGGGAAGGGCCGTGCAGCCGGCGGGTACTCCGGTTTCGTCGCTCGGTCGCCTGTTCGATCATGCTGCGCAGTGGCTGACGGGTGCAAAGCCAGCCATGGCGGCCCAAGCGGACTTCCACGACAACACGTCATTGGGTATTGAGGCCAATCCGATGAGCGGAGCCTTTGAGGCCATTGCCAAACAGCTCGCGGAAGACAAAAAGGCGTTCGAGAAAACGCTCAAGGAAAACGATCCTTCCTCTCCTGCCAAGGGGCAATCGCAAGACAAAACCGAGGGCAACTGCGACAGCTGCCGATTGACGCCAGACGACTTCGAGCGTGCGGCTCAAGCGGCCAAGGCTGCAAAAGCCGTCTCGGATCGACCCGAAGGGAGAGCATTGAAGCAGACCGAATCAAAGGTGATGGAGGACATCGTAGCGGTCTTGAACGATCCAACTCATCCGGCCTCGTTTGTCAACATGATGCGAAAAGCCTTGGAAGAGAATCCGGTCGTTGAAGCCCGCATACCGGATGCTAGGGAGCGTCTTGGGATGGAGACGGAAGCGCCCAAGCCTCAGAACGTGACCTATGTATTCGTCTCGTATTCGCTTGGCGACGACGTGCTCAACGACATTCTTTCCCGCAATGCCGGTCGCGATGACGTCACGCTGGTGATGCGCGGGATTCCCAAAGGCGTGTCGCTCGGCGACGGGATCAAGCACATGCAGATGCTGGCATCCCAGTACGACCCTATTCCCAACATCGTGCTCGATCCGACGCTCTTTTCCAAGTATGAAGTGAAGGCGGTGCCGTCCGTCGTGCGCGTTCAATATGCGCCCGGTCTGCTTGAAAAACTCAATTTCGAAAGCCGCATGCAAGGAAAGGAGGGGCCGGCTCATCCGCCCCTGATAGCCAAGGTTGACGGTCTGCACAACGATCAATGGCTCAACGAAAAGATCGAGCTTGAAAACTGCTCCGAAGAGCATCCGTGCCGGTTCGGAGAACAGGGCCCGGTCTACAGAATCGACGAGCCCGACATGATCGAGGAGATGAAGCGGCGTGTTGCACAGATTGACTGGGAAAAGAAAAAGGCCGAGGCGATGAAGCGCTTCTGGACGAATCAAACCTTTGACGAGCTTCCCTTGGCAGAGAAAAGCGTCAGGCGGGTACTCGATCCATCTATTCATGTCGTAGCTGACATCAATGACGCCAACGGCAATCCTGTGCGCCGTGCGGGCGAGGTGGTCAATCCCCTTGAGGCCCGCCCATTCAACAGCGTGCTCGTCATCTTCAACCCCAAGCGCGAGGCTGAAATGGAGGCGGTTCTCGACAAGGTCAAGCTTCTTCGTGCTGAGGGCTTTACGCAGTTCATCTACATGGCGACGGCCTTTGATCGGTCGAAGGCCGGTGAAGACAAAACCCTCGGACCCGGCTGGGGGCATTACGAAGCGGTTTGCGACGGCCTCGACAGTCACGTCTTTCTTCTGACCTCCGAAGTGAAGGATCGTTGGGACGTTCGCGCCACGCCCACTTTCGTGACGGCGGACAACACGGCCAAGCGTTTCATTATCGAAGAGGTCGCGCCTCGCGATGTTTCCTCAAAGGAGTCGAAGTAAATGCCTTCACGCTCTAAAGTCTTTCCATCCGTGCTGGAGTTCCTGCTCGTCGGCTGGATCAAGCTCATGGTGACTTTCCTCGTCTGGATGCTGCACGGCATGGCCATATCGTGTTTCGCGATGGCGCTCTGCCTTTCGATCCTGATCGGTCAGGCAAAGGCGGGCGAAGTCGGCTGCATCAACGCAAAGGTGATGAGCGGCAAGCTTATCACGGACCTTTGCTGGGATTGCGTCTTTCCCATTCGCGTTGCCGGCGTGCCGATCTCGGGATCCCTTAATGCGAGTCGAGTGCCGGACGGTGCAGCCAAAAACCTCGCATGCGTTTGTTGGGACAACAAGGGCGTACCCCGTCCCGGCATTCCCACGGCCTTCTGGCAACCCAATCGTCTGGTGGAATTTCAGCGCGTGTCGGGCTGCTCCTCTGTTCTCAACGGCATTCGCTTTCCATTCAACCGCCTCAATCAAGGTACGCAGAACAAGGGGCAATCAAAGCCTGCCATTGACGCTACTTACCGCCATTATCACTACTACGCCTTTCCCGTCATGATCATGCTTGACATGTTCGTGCCGGGACATTGCAATCCGGGTGCCTTCCACGACTTGGACGTGATGTATCTTTCCGAGGTCGACCCGACCTGGAGCAGCGACGAGCTCGCGTTCTTCACAAACCCCGAAGCTGCACTTTTGGGCACGCCTTTTGCTGTTGCCGCCTGCATTCCCGATGCGATTGCGGCCAACATCAAGGAGCCGATGAAGGAGCTCTACTGGTGTGCGGGCTCCTGGGGAACGATTTATCCGTTCTCGGGTCACGTGCTTGGACGCGACGGGATTCTCAAGACCACGTCCGCCATGTCGGTGCGCACGCTCGCCGCTCTCCACCGCAGAGGGCTTGAATGGGGGACGATTGGACGAGATGCGCAGTGTGGCGGCCAGATCGCCGTGACGCTCCCGAAGAACCAGTACCGCTTCTCACTCTTTTATCCATCTCCAGAAACGACGGACAACCATGCGCTCGGTGAAAGCGAGCTTTTGTGGGGCATGGCCAGAACCATACCTTCCGTCGGGGAGGATCCCGTCTACGTCATTTGGCGCTGGCTTGACTGTTGCAACACATAACAGCCGCAGGTAGCGGCCTTGATGGCCGCTTTTCGCATTCACTCATCCTCAATCCCAAGAATATGCATCAAGCAGAAATCACAACATCAGCTCGCGCCAACGGCTTCACCGTTCTGCGCGCGATGCGCAAGACAGTCTGCTCGCTCGTCTCGGCTTCCATCATGGTGATGCCGACCTGGGCGTTCGGGACGGAAACCAACATGTCCGCCATTGGGCATGAGGCTCAAGACTTTGCCAATGACATCGCGGGCAAGTTCAAGGAGAATCCCAACACCTTCGCCAACGGGACGGTCACCATGACCATGCCCGACGGTACGCAACAGACCATCAAGCAGACGGATCTGCAGGGCTCCACCGGAAAGGAGGGAAGCAGCATCTCCTCTTCGATGACGATGGAGGACATCGAGGCGCTGAAAGGGATCTACAACAGCGGCGACCAAATGGGCAAACGCGGAGACGCGGCCAAGGAGTCTCTGTTCAAGGATGCCCAGTCGGTTGAAAGCGGAAACGGCGGTTCGCTTGAGGGCTACGTCTATTCCGTTTTGAACGAGACGTATCTCAATCGCCCCGACGTTGACATGAGCAACGATCCGATGTTTGACAAAACCTACGAAATCATCGGGGACATTGAAAACATCGTTTCGGGTCTGGCCGACTGCACTGCAGAGACCATCATAAGAGACAAGACCGACGTCAAGCACATTGCCGACTACAAGGAATGCACGCAGGTGCTCGATCATTCCGGCACTTGTACGCTCAACCATTACTACACCGCCGGGATCATTCAACATCACGAAGGGCCGTACAACCTTGACAGCTGTGGCACGGGTTGCGCACTTCTTTGGATTGGACGCGTTGGAGACAACTATTGGAGCGGACGCTGCTCCGTCTATGAGCAGAATACGGTCTACCGAATGGTGAATCCGTCCTCCGTCAAGCAGGCGATTCTGGAGTACGCCAAGTGGGACGACTATATGCAGGTCTGGATCGGGCCTCCTGGCAAGGAGACCAAGGTTTGGTCAGGCCCCAATGAGAACTTCCCGCCCGAAACCGGCGGTGCCTGCGAGCTCTCAACTTCATGGAGCCGTAATCCGAATGTGGACGTCACCCATTGGTTCAAGAACGTCGAACACAATTCCCTGGTGAACTTCAAGATTCGCGCTTCGGTTACCGGGGGCGGCGAGGGTTTTGGCCGCATACGCATCTACTATGAGCCCTCCAAAACGGTGTATGAGGAGTCTTGGGCGCCGCAAGAGTGCTTTGAAACGCTCAATGCCGTCAACGACGGCTTTGCCGAAGGCACCGTCAAATGCACCGACATGCCTCAGCTCGATGCCAACGGATGCATGACGGACAACGGCATCATCGTCTGTCCGCACGATATGTCGAAACCTCCGCATCCGAGCATCAATCCGTTGTGCAGAAAAATGACCGTCACAACGAATTGGGACTTCTACAAAGGCCAGATGGACTGCTGGATCGACGCCAACGGCAACAGGCAATGCCCTGAGAATGTGGGCGGCAAGCTCGATACCTGCAAGCAGTACGAAGAAAATCCCGAGTGTCAGTTCATTCGCTCCCAATGCACGGAAGGGGCATCGGGCGCATCAGGAACGTGCTACGTCAATGACGTGGTCTACGACTGCGGCAAGGACGTGCCTGTCACGGACAAATGGGCCGATACGCAGTACAAGTGCCCGGGCGACATTGCCTGCATGGGCAATGACTGCATCGACACGCAGACCGGCGTCAGCACGGATTTTGCCAAGGTGACGGCGCTCCTCAATGCCATGCAGTACATGACCGAGGACATGGTCTGTGAGGGTATGACGGAGGATGGAGACTATACCCATGAGGAAGACGTAGTCTGCACGGTCTTCGGCGGAGAGGGCGGTGAATGCAAGCAGGCCGTGGGCGGCGTGGCCGACTGCTGCGAGTCGACGCCGGGCATCGGCATTGGGGCCTATATCACGCTCATCAAAGGCTTTGCCGATCTCGATTCTGCGCTCAATGACCTTGATGCTTCCAAAAAAATGGATGGCACCATAGCAGGCGATCTTGCCGGCCAATACGTCGATCTGAAAAAGGACATGGTGGAGCTTGTTACCAAGTCCGATTGGTACAAGGATTACTTCTCGACGCCCGTCGACAACATCTCGGGCACGGTCGAGGAAATCTTCAAGCCGATCAATACCTTCCTTGAAGAGGTCAAGAATCAGATCAAGAAGAAGTGCGAGGAAATTCTCACCAAGATTTTCAACAAGATCGGCATGGGAACGCCGACGCCGTCGGTGCCGCTTCCCGAGCAGACGGCTGAGGAAGGCGCTAAGAAGGTAACGCAATCCGCCGGCGAAGCCTTCATGTCGAATATGGCGACGGTCTTCACGGTCGTGTCCTGGATCTATACGGCCTATGTCGTCGCAACGATGATCATTCAAATGATTTACGCATGCGAAGACGAAGAGTATGAGCTCACCTCTAACCGCGACATGGGCAACTGTCACTACGTCGGCTCGTACTGCAAGTCGAAGGTGCTCGGTGCCTGCATCGAGAAGCGCAAGACCTATTGCTGTTACCAGTCGCCGCTCTCCCGCATTATGAACGAGCAGATTCGTCTGCAAGGCGACATTCTCGGCATCGAGTTCGACGGTTTCGGCACGGCCAAGGAGCCCAAGTGCACGGGTGTTCCGCTCGACAAGATCGACAAGATCGACTGGGATCGCATCGATCTCTCTGAATGGATTGCGATTCTCGAAACGACCGGGAACCTGCCCAACGATCAGACGATCTCAATTGAAGCCTTAACCGGCAAGGGTTCGTCGATGGACTACGACGGCACACGCCTCGACACCATCGAAAGAACGATTGAACGCCTGAAGGGTACTGCGGTCGATGAAGCTCGAACCGAACTCGGCCAGGTCATGGAAGTCGATCGAGGCAACAAACCGCAATAACCGCAAGCGAAAGGGGACTTGAGCTTTAAATTCAAGTCCCCTTTTTGTGCAACTGCCGTCAGACGCGCCAATTAATTAGCTTTCTTCGGCTTGATGAAAAAGTAGGCGTTCTTCCCGTCGCTAATATAGGGGGCCGTCCAATGTCCGTCCTGCTTCATTGGCGCGAGATAGAACAAGGTGTTGGGCGGAAGATTCTTGGACAAATGCTGCAGGATCGGTTGAATTTCCTTCTCCAG
>ENA-UEPQ01000626-UEPQ01000626.1-human-gut-metagenome-genome-assembly--contig:-NODE-626-length-17408-cov-7.106168_pt1 | contig 17408 bp, 10 predicted proteins | sample MGYA00242903_ERZ507922 | MGnify/ENA primary metagenome ERZ507922 (study PRJEB26167, sample SAMN06115483) | human gut metagenome | host: Homo sapiens | place: China:Sichuan | collected 2014-10-16... | reverse complement strand
GGTCGACCGGGGTCATCTGTGCCAATTGGCAGCGATTGGTCGTCCGCAGCACCCAAAGAAAACCGATCAGCCCTACAGCCAGTTTGATCGCAATGTTCCCGTATGAAAGAAGCGAAGCTATCATGGCACTATCCATTGAACTCTCCAGAAACGTTCTCTCTCAAGCCCTCTAACGGCCTAGGCGTATTCCCTTTGCTCTCCCTTGCCTGTTGTCCAAGGATACGCCCAGAAAACCTTGCTGTCCGTTATCTTATTCCGGAGGAGGCGATAAACAGCCAGGGCAAGGGAGTGAAATGACGCACTCCGAACTGGAAAAGGCAATCCCATCCGTCATCTATGAAAATCAAACGCTAAACGCCCTTTACATTCCAATGGCCAGCGATTATTGCTTTATGAAAATACTGAGCAAAGGTACCCCATGTCTCGTTTCCGCCATCAGATTTCAGGCATGACCTGACGCCGTCTGCGGTGGGGCTGTATGTCCCCGTCACAGTTGGCGGTGTGCTGATAGCGGCATCCCCTCCCGCCTTTCTTTCCTGACGGACATTCCCCCATCGCTTTTCCCGTATGGTTGCATACGGGCTTTTTTGTATCTTGTGCGCGGTACACGTTTCGCTGCCGCGTCGAAGGCTCCGGAATCCTTTCGGAGCGTTCATACACAACAAGCATTGGGGAAATGTCCATGTTCGCACCCTTCCGCCGGGCACCCCTTGCCGGGCTTACCGCACACGGCCTGCTCGGGAAACCCTCGGCCGAGCATCCCTCCTTTGAGGCGGCCTCGTTTTCACGGCACGCCACTCCCCGCCCATCGCGGCCGTGTCCAAGGACAGGGCCTTCGAAGCTCAATGCGTCTGCCCTAAGCCTTTCGCCGATCGGGAAAACTACGCGCTTGTCGAAAACGGTAAGCCCCTCGGCGTTTCCTGATCCCCCTGCCTCGAAGAGTTCTTCCGGAGCCGCTTTCTTGCGTGCCCAGAAGCATATGGACATGGGCACGCCCGTGAAGAGCCTCTGCCCGTTCCGGATGGAAGGGCGGGCCCCCGCCACCCCCAAGGGTTCCGCATCCGACGCCGCCCCCATAAGGAGAACCGTATGCCTGTAGCCGGTGTCGATGTCGGCTCCGTAGCCGCCAAAGCCGTTATCTTCGATCCCCAATCGCGTTCGCTGTTGGGCAAGGCCGTCCTGCCCACAGGCTGGAACGCGCGCGAGGCCGGGGAAAAGGCGCTGGCCGCCGCCTGTGCCGACGCGGGCGGGATCGCGGCATCCCGTATCGTCGGAACGGGGTACGGGCGCATTTCCCTGCCCTTTGCGGACAAAGTGGTCACGGAGATCACCTGCCACGCGCGCGGTGCCGTCCACCTCTTCCCCGGAACGGGCGTTGTGCTCGACATCGGAGGGCAGGACAGCAAGGTCATCAGTACGGCCCCGGACGGCTCGGTGCAGGATTTTCTGATGAACGACAAGTGCGCGGCGGGCACGGGCCGTTTTCTACAGGTCCTTTCCGGCATCCTCGGCATGGAGCTGGCGGAACTCGGTGAAGCCGCCGGACGGGGAAAGCCCGCCGCCATTTCCAGCATGTGCGCCGTATTCGCGGAGACGGAAATCATCGGCCTGCTTGCGCGGGGTACGCCACCCGCCGATATCGCCGCCGGCGTCTTCCGCTCCATCGCCCGGCGTATGCGGGGCCTTGCCGCCCGCATACCCTTGCGCGGCGAATGCACGTTCACGGGCGGGCTGGCGACAAGCCCTTCGTTCAGCAGGCTGCTTTCCGAAGAACTCGGCGTCCCGGTCAACGTGCCCGAGTATCCGCAACTCGTCGGAGCCATCGGAGCGGCCTTGATTGCCGCCCGCATCTGAACGGCTTCACCACCATACCTTGAAGGAGAACTTTCATGGCATACGCAAGTCTCGAACGGTTCCGCGACATCACCGGGCGCAATGTGCTGGCGCTGCAACAAGCCAAAGAAGCGGGGAAAAAGGTCGTGGGCCAGTACTGCATCTATTCGCCGCTGGAAATCGCCCTTGCCGCAGGAGCCATTCCGGTTTCGCTGTGCGGCACGAAAAACGATTCCATCCCGGTGGCGGAAACCATGCTCCCCCGCTCCCTTTGCCCGCTGATCAAGAGCAGTTTCGGTTTCGCGCTCCAAGACAGCTGTCCCTATCTCGCCGCCTCGGACATCGTGGTGGCGGACACCACCTGCGACGGCAAGAAAAAGATGTACGAACTGCTGGCCGCCTACAAGCCGGTCGTACTGCTCCAGCTTCCGCAGATTCAGGACGGGGACGCCAAGGACTACTGGCGCGCCCAGTACGCCAAGCTCGCCGCGAGGCTGGAAAAGGATTTCGGCGCCTCCATCACCACGGACGATCTGCGGGATGCCGTCCGGCTGACCAACCGGCTCCGCCGAGCCCTCAAGGATGTCCTTGACCTTGCCAAGCGCAAACCGTCGCCCCTGACGGGCATGGATCTGCTGGACATCTGTTTCCGGGCTTCCTTCATGCCCGACTACGAGCAGGCCATCGCGCTCCTTCAGGACATCGCCGCCGAGATCAGCCGGGCGAGTGACGGGGCCGTTTCCCCGGACGCGCCCCGCGTCCTGCTCACGGGCGTCCCCACGGGGCTGGGCTCCCACAAGGTCATCCAGCTCCTCGAAGAGTGCGGGGCGAGCATCGTCTGCATCGACAACTGCACCTGTTATAAAAAAGTGCGCCTGATGATGGATGAAACCGCCGATCCGCTGACCGAACTCGCCGGACGGTATCTCGACACGCCATGCTCCGTCATGTCGCCCAACCCCAACCGCTACACGGCGCTGCGAGAGCTGACGGAAGCGTTCCAGGCGGACGCCGTGGTCGATCTCACCTGGCAGGGATGCCAGACGTACGATGTGGAATCGTGGTCCGTCAAAAAGTTCGTGCGTGAGGAACTGGATCTGCCGTTCCTCCAGATCGTGACGGACTACTCGGAGGCGGATACCGAACAGCTCAAGGTCCGGATCGAAGCCTTCCTTGAAATGCTCAACTAAGCCTCTCGGCGGCATGGAAGCGCCGTCCAGCCGTTTGTGCGGACGGCGGCCGCTTATGAAAAAACAGAAAAGGATAGTCACATGACCAAGGAATTGAATTGCTGCGGGTTGGCCTGCCCCGAACCAGTCATCCGCTGCCGCAGGATGCTGGAAGAAGAAAAACCCGCCTCGCTGCGCGTGCTTGTGGACAATACGGCGGCTTCGGAAAATGTGGGCCGCTTTCTCGGCCGCACCGGCTATTCCGTGGAAGTACGGCAGGAAGGAGCCGACTTGTGGTGCGTTTCCGCCACAGCGTGCGGATGCCGCGTCACCGAGCCGGAACCCGCCGCCGCAACCCTCACGCCCGGCAAGACGTTGGTCCTCATCACCACCGAAACCTTCGGGCGCGGCGATGATGAGCTGGGCGAAAAACTGATGGGGAATTTCCTGTCCACCCTGCCCGAGCTGGGGGAGAGCCTGTGGCGCGTCATTCTGCTGAACGGCGGCGTGAAGCTCGCCGCCACCCCCGGAAAAGCACTGGACAGCCTGAAGGCTCTGGAAAACGCGGGGACGGACGTCCTCGTCTGCGGAACCTGCCTTGATTTCTACGGCCTCCTTGAGGCGAAGCAGGCCGGACAGACCACCAACATGCTGGATGTCGTGACCAGCCTCGCACTGGCCGACAAGGTCATCCGCCCGTAAAATCCCTTTCCGTTTGCCGAGGCACGGGTTCAGGCCCCGCTTCTGGAAAAAACAGCTCGGTACACAAAAGACTCCCCCTCCCGGCGCAAACCAGGAGGGGGAGTTTGGACACATATCCCGACACCCAGCTACACGCTCTTTAACCGCACGTTATTGAGGATAAAGAAGTGTATTCAAGCGGATGGAATATGCGTGCGTCCCCCCGAGGGAACGTCTCTCCCCGCCGCCCGTTCATGCGGACGGCATGGCGGGGGAGGAAGCCTTTCCCCAAACATCCTCCCCCGGAGTCATACATAACCTTATTTCTTGCGGCTGCGCAACCAACGCTCGGCGGCGAGAGCGGCTATGGTGCCGTCGCTGACCGCCGTGGTGATCTGACGGTACGGCTTGTGGTTGATGTCGCCCGCGCCGAACACGCCGGGAATATTGGTAGACATGTCTTCGCCCGCAAGGATGTAGCCCTTGTCATCGAGGGCGATCGCATCCTTGAACCATTCGTTGTTCGGGGACTGGCCGAGGAAGACGAAAATCCCGTCCACGGGCAGCGCGGTGCGTTCGCCGGTCTGCGCGTTTTCGAGGATGGCGGCGGACAGCTTGCCGTCCGTGACTTCCACGTCCACGACCTTGGTCGTCTTGAAGCCCTTCACGCGGGGATCGCCGAGCAGGGCGTCCTGCGTGGCCTCCGCCGCGAAGAAGCGATCCATGATTTCCACCACGGTCAGCTCGGCGACGCCGAGATTCAGGAGGTACAAGCCTTCGTCGAAGGCGCTGTTCCCGCCGCCGACCACGAGCACGCGCTTGCCTTTGTACGGAGCGCCGTCGCAGATCGCGCAGAAGTGCATCTGATCGCATTCGGTGGGCACGTCCAGCGCAATGGGCTTGCGGCCCGTCGCCAGAATGATCGCCGGGGCCTTGTAAACGATGCCGTCCCCATGCACGGCTTTCTCGTCTTCGCCAAGCTCAAGGCCGGTGACTTCGAACACTTCCTCCACTTCCACGCCCATGTGATCCACATGTTCGCGCATCTTTTCCATGAGTTCCATACCGTGGATCTCAGGATAGGAGGGAAAATTCTCCACCGTATACGTCGAATTCACCAGCCCGCCCGTCACATTCGTCTCGAGGAGCACCACATCGAGGTTCGCGCGTTTCGCGTAGATCGCCGCCGTCATCCCGGCAGGCCCGCCGCCCAGTACGATGATGTCACAAGTACGTTCTTCCATTGCAAGCTCCTGATGGAAACTCCTGATTTGCCGAGGAAAAGGCCCTTTATAAAAAGCCTCCCTCCCCGGCCCCCACCTCAAAACGTTTCGGCTGGTGAGGAGATGACGCCACGGCTTTCCCGCACGGGAACCGCCGCCTTTTCCGAGACAAACGACGCGACGACCGGCCCGCCTTTGCCCATGCCTTGCCGCCGAAGGGGATTCGGCTCACGCAATCATTGGCAAAAACAAGCAATTATCGAAGCCTTCATCGTAACGGATGTACAAGAGAAAAAGACAATGTGAAGGGAAGGGGGAGCGCGCATCAGCGCACCGTTCTCGAATCCCCCTTCCCCCCCATTCGGCAACTTAGGCCTTCTCGAAGAACGCGGCCATTTCGCGGGGGTTCATGAGGCCGACCTTGGAAGCTTTGACCTCACCGCCCTTGATGACGAAAATCGTCGGCGGGCGTTCCGCGCCAAGCGCGGCGGCAGCGGCGGCGTTCTCTTCAATATCGATGCCGTACAGCGCGATGCCGGGTTTGGCGGCTCCGAACTTCTCGAGCACCTTCTCCATGTTCTTGCAATGCGGGCAGAGCTTCTTGAAGAACAGCAGCACGCCGTTTTGCGTCGCGGCAAGGCGATCCTTGTAGTCAGCTTCGGTGATGATCTCGATCATAATGTCACTCCAATGGGTTTCATGCGGTTCTCTCGTCACGAAAGGAGATTCCCCTCCGTGCCGCCTCCCTTCCTCGAAAATGTGTGGGAAGGCGGTGTATCCAGGGAGGGAGAAACCGTGCGGGCACTCCCCGAAAGTTCCTCTCCCCGGTTCATCTTATTTTCCTCCCTCGCTCGGGTTGCACAACTCCGCGAGGGCTTCGCGGTCGAGGATCTCAAGGGAACACCGGGTAAAGTGCCCTAGAACGCCCCGATCGCGCAGGGTCCGGATAATGCGGCATACCGTGCTCCGATGCAAGCCGAGCACAAGGGCCAGCTCGGACTGCGACACGCCGGGGTTGACCACGCGGGTCCGGCGCTCATCAGCCAGCCGGTGCAGATACCGGCATACCTGCGTCTGCGGGTCCAGCTCGACGCTTTCGGTTATCTGGCTGTAAAAGGCCCCGGCCTTGGCTCCGAGCGAGTGGACCAGATTGCTCATCAGCGCCGGATGGCGCCGCACGAATTCGGCATCGTCCAGCAGGGTCCGGGGAAAATTATAGACTTCACAGGGTTCCAGCGCCACCAGCGACGCGGGATGCGAAGGGGAAACATGCAGCAACACGATTTCGCGGAAGAGGCACCCCGGCTCGATATAGAGCACGATGCGCTCCTTGCCCGTTTCGGAAAGATTCAGGAGCCGTACCCTGCCCTTCTCCAAAAACGAGAAGGTGGAGGTTTCGGGATCGTCTTCCCACTGGTAGGACTTGCCTACCATCTGACGCTGGCCTAGATGCAGGACCGAACGCCACGGGCTGTTGAGATCCCGGATGCGGAAAACCGGGCCTTCCTGCTTGCAGAATCCGAAACGGTTCATGTTTCCTCCTTTTCACCCCTCCCTACAGGTTCATCATAGGCCAGATAAAGGTGGCAACGAACGCCACGATCAGGCTGGCCAAAACCATACGCGTCAGCATGATACCGATAAGGTAACGGACGCGGACGTATCCGGTCGCGAACATGATCAAGGCCGGGGCCAGCTCATACGGCAGGAAGAACTGGTCAAGCCCGTACAGGAAGCTGTACAGGATGGGCTTGATCCCAAGGTTCAGCGAGGTGGCGATTTCGGCCATGGGCACGCTCAGGGACGTTGCCGCCGCGACAGGCGTCAGCACGAGGTTGGCGACGACGCCCACCCAATAGGCGAACATGGACGAACCGGCATTGCTGTCGATCTGCTGGAGGTAGGGCACCAGCTTCCCGGCCAGCCATGCGGGGATGCCGAGGGTTCCCGCCACAATGCCGATGGCCATGCAGCCCGCGATAAAGAACAGGATGGGGAACTGCACCTTCTTGAGATCGCTGGCTTCCATCAAGTTGAAGATAGGGGTGAATCCAAGCAGGACCATGCTGCAGAAGGCGAAGTAGCCGGGGATACCGTGCCACGGTTCGCTGATAAAAGCCACCAGCGCGAGCAAGGCCAGGACGAGGGTCTTCTTTTCGTCGCGGCTCATCTTGCCGAGAGTGGCGAGTTCCGCTTCGGCACAAGCGCGGCAGCGGGAAATGTGCTCGCCAAGCTCACGCCCGCCGAAAAGGTGCAGGATGGTATAGGCCAGCAGCGCGTGCCCGATCTGGTAAGGCAGATTTTCGCTGTAGAAGCCCAGCCATGTGAACGGGACGCCCATGTCCTTGACCATGAGCAGGCCGATGATGCCCGTGTTGTTGGGCAGGTAGGCAGCCGAAGAGATGGTCGCGCCGAAGAAGGCGGCAAGGACGATGGTGGTCGCGGAACGGGAAGTCACGGACAGGTTGAGGCTCTGGCACATGCCGGTGGCGATGGCCATGAACAGGATGTCGACCGTGATGACGTCGGGGATGATCGCGCTGACGATGAATCCGGCGAGCAGGAACGCGATGTACATGCGAATGGGGGTGGTCCCCACGCGGCTGATGGTGAACAGGGCAATACGGTTGGCGAGGCGCGTCTTTTCCATGAGCACGCCGATGAGCATACCGCACATGCACAGCCACGGGATGGGGGTGGTCCAGCCGACGAAAGCCACATCCGGGGCCGCGATGCCCGTCAGGATGTAGTACATCAGGAGCAGGACGGCGGTGACGAAGTTCGGCAGCAGGTCAAAGGCGAACATGCCGATCGCCATGATCGTCCCGAACCAGTAGAGGTTCACTTTCGGCGTGCTCGGGTCATAAAAGCACCAAGCCACAAAGAGGCCACCGAGCAGGCTCGTCAGCCAGCCTATCCACTTTCCGGACAGCTTGTTGGTCGCAACGGCAGTTGTCATATGCGCTCCGCGCAGTGCATGGAATAGAGTGAGATATATGGAAAAGGAAGCCCCGCAGCCCGGCAAGAACCCGGCCCCCCCCCAACCCAGTAACAAAGGTTTCGCAAAAAACAAAACCCTTAGGAAGGGGAGGGATTGGGGGGTGGGGGAAGGGAGGGGAACCCCTTCCCCCTGTTCTCCCTTTCTTCCTATCCTCAGCTCGTGCGGATTTCGCCGATGACGAGCTTGAGCTGCTGGAGCATCTCGCGGGCCTTGTCGGGATTCTGATCCGCGATGTTGTTGAGCTGGAAGGGGTCGGCCTTGCGGTCGTACAATTCATCATGATCGGGCACCTGCACCTTCGCGCCAGCCGTGCAGGTCCACATTTCTTCCTTCATTTCGGTGCCGGAACCGGCGATGCAGTCCACGCTGTCCTTCACATCCTCGCTCACCAGCCAGTGCACGTAGGAGTAATCCTCGGTGATGAGGGACCACGACATGCCGTAGTACCCGGCGATGGCGCAGTCGCGCACGGTGTCGGTCTCGCCGCGCATCACGGGCAGGAGGCTGATGCCCTGCATTTCCGAGGTGTCGTAGGTCGGGAAGCCGAAATCGCTCGCCTTCTGCGGCGTGCCGAGCTCCCCGAGCGCGTCCATGATGGTCGCGGTCACGTCCACGTTCTGCACGAAACTCTTGATGCGCTTGCCGCCTTCGATGCCGGGGACGTGCATGATCAGAGGTACGTGCACGAGTTCCTCATACGGCCAGGGACGGCACTTGCGCATGATGCCGTGGCCGTGCTCGCCTTCGCCCATCGGCTGGCCGTGGTCGGACATCAGCACGATAAGGGTTTCATCCCAGAGCCCCTGAGCACGGATGGAGTCGAGCAGTTCGCCCACCCACTTGTCCACCTGCGTGATCTTTTCCATGTACAGGGCGCGGATGTGCTCGCATTCGCGTTCCGTGATGCGGCCCTCGATGGGCGTCCACGGCGCGAGCACCAGCGGGTTGCCGACGTATTCGGGATCGTAGGGGCAGGGTTCGCCCTTCCACACGGATTCCGGGTCCCAAGGTTCGTGCGGATCAAAGGAGTCCACCCAGAGCAGGAAGGGGCGGGTCTTGTCGCGGCGGTTGGACAGCCAGTTTTGGGCATCCGTCATGACGCGGGAAATATAGCTGTCTTCGGGCTTGCGGAACTGCTGCTGGCGCAGGAAGCAGCCGATTTCGTCGAGGAGCTGCGTGCTGTCGTCGTCGATGACTTCGCCTTTTTCATTGAAAACCATCGTGGGGGAGGTGTAGTCTTCCGGCTTCAGCGCGGGATCCAGCGGCACATCGGCAAAGCTGGTGTGGTCGAGCTCCTGGCCGGGGTTGAAGCTCACGAAGTCGAAACCGCGGGAATAGCCGTACTTGGGCAGGCGCATGGGCGGGGTGTCGTAGACGAGGGCCGTCTGCATGTTCTTGCCCCACATGATGTCGGCGACGGTGGTGTCGTCAGGAGCGAGAGGCTGCCAGCCGCCGTAAGGCAGGGTGAAGCGGCCGGTCATGAGGGCGCGGCGCACGGGCACCGTGGGCAGGCCTTCACTGTAGGCGTTTTCGAAGAGGAAGCCCTGACGGGCGAGGCGATCGATATTGGGGGTCTTCACAACCTTGTTGCCGTAGCAGCCAAGATAGTTGAACTGGAGCGTGTCGAGCATGATCAGCACGACGTTCTTGATCTTGCGGTCTTCTTTCATGGCGGTTCCTTCCGTAGAGAGGGTTGGAGGGTCGCTGTGCGACCTTGTTCTTGCATTCACAATACGGATTTCAGGGACATTTTCTGTCTCCCAAGAGACACTTTTCACCTTTTCCGATTTTTTTCACGAAAGCTCCGGAGGAATCGAGAAGCCGGAACAGGGCCGTTTATAAAGTATAATACTATATGTTCATTAGCTTTTTTATGATAAAAAATGAACGCTCCGATTGGCCGAAAACCCTTGAGCCACAAAGATTTTGGGGGAATGGAGGCATTCAGCAAGGATCTTTTCTTCACATGGCAAAAGAACGAAACAACTTGCGGAGATGATGGTATGTTATTCAGAATCGGGAAGCGGAAAGGGCGGCCCCCCCCCGAAGGGGACACCTCTTTCGGCTGGATGCATTGTGCAGCTCCCGACTCCACCCCATACGCGGAAACCCGCCACCCTGTTTCGCCCGGCGGAGAAACCTTTTCAATCGGGCCGATCATACCCCCAGAGCACCCGGCTCTACCGCACAGAGCGGGCACATCAGCAAGCCAAGCGTCTCTTGACCACAACAAGCGGGCGGCATCTTGAGGATACCGCCCTGCTGCCTCCGCCCAAGAACCGTATCCCTCCGCAACGGGAACGGTTGTGGAATAACTTCCGGCATCAAGCGGCATTTCCGCTTGATGAATGGCACCCGTAAGCCTATACTCTATGCTATCGGATGTTTTGCCGGCTTTTATATTCTTTGATACGATGTGTGCCGGACTTTTTCCGACATGCGGGGGGGGCATCCCCCGGAGTGTCTCCACACCCTATCCAAGAGAACAGTGGAATGAACAGGCTCCAGGAATTCCTCGACAACCCGCACATAATCACCGGAACTGCCACCGTTGCCGCGGATCCGCAACTTACCTTGATCGCGGCGAACAAGGCCCTCTATACGCTTGTCGGGGAAACCGCCGAGTCGTGCCGCCAACAGGGCAACTCCCTCCTTCATTGGATCGAACAATCTTCCGCCGTGCGCCTCACCGGGCTCCTCGCCGGGCACCCTCCCCTTTTCGACTGGGAAGGGGTGCTCGTCCGCAAAGACGCCACCTCCGTCCGCATCCGCCTCTCCGGCACGCGCATGGAAGGCGTCCTCCACGAAGGCCAGTACCCCGTTTACCTTTCCGCCTTTACCGATCTCGCCTGCGTGGAGGAGATGCTGCGCAGCGCCGAATACGAGCGCCGTAAATACGCCCTCATCGCCGACATTTCCGAAGATCTGCCCTTTGAATACGACTTTGAGACGGATACCATCGCCTACACCCAAAAGTACCATAAGGTCTTCGGGCACGAACCCGTTATTCCCCGTTTCCGCGAACGGCTGGGCAGAGGTGAGGCCATCGATCCCGTAAGCGAGGGGTTCCGTGAACCTTTTCTCGCCCTCGACGCCGAAAAAGCCTCCACCGAGGCCGCACCCGAACGGTTCCTGCCCACCCACTCAGGCCGCAAGCGCTGGTTCGCACTCTACAGCACCAACATCCTGGACACCCTCGGCAAGCCCGTCAAATCCGTGGGCGCGCTGCGCGACATCGACCGGCAGAAGCGCGAACAGCTCAGGCTCCTTGATAAGAGCCGCACCGACTCCATGACCGGGCTTTACAACAAGGTCACGACTGAAGAGGAAATCCGCATCGCCCTGCGCGACGCAAGGCCCGGCAGTTCCGGCGTGCTGTTCATGATCGACATCGACAATTTCAAGGACGTCAACGACAGCATGGGGCACCTCGCCGGGGACTCCATCATCATGGAAATCGCCCGCCAGCTTCGGCGCACCTTCCGGCAGGACGACATCATCGGGCGCGTGGGCGGCGACGAATTCCACGTCTACATGCGCGACGTTTCTGAAATCGCGGGTATCCGCACACGCGCGCAGTCCCTCTGCTCCTCCATCCGCAACCTGTTTAAAAACAGCAATATCGACAACGCCGTCTCCGTCAGCGTGGGCATCGCCGTTACCGAGCGCCCCATCGCCTATGAGGATCTGTTCCGGCAGGCCGACGTCGCCCTGTACCACGCCAAAGGGAACGGCAAAAACCGTTACGAATTCTTCGGCCAGTCCTCCGGCGGAGACGCCGACGGCGTCCAGACATCCGCGCCCCTCGCCGTCAACACCGTCCGCAACAGCATCATGGTGGACATCATTGATATCCTCTTCAGCATGTACGACATGCACGAAGGGATCGACAAGGCGTTGCATTTCATCGGAAACGCCTTGCGCGTGGACAAAATTCTCATCTTTGAATACTCGCTCGACGGGAAGGCCGTCAGCATCGCGCATGAATGGTGCTCCGATCCGAAATGGAGCACCAAGGAGCAGTTCCAAAACGTCCCCGTCGACAAAATCGAGCTGCCCAAAACACGGGACTCCAGCGGCATCTATTATTGCAGCGATTTTTCGGAAGTCCCCCCGGAAGAAAAAACGTTCATCCTCGACGGCACCATCTCCTCGCTCCTCCAGTGCGACATCGTGCGCGACGGGCACGTGGTCGGCCATATCGGCTTCGAGGAGCGCGGCAACCGCCGCATATGGACGCAGCAGGAAGTGGACGCCCTCATCCTCATGTCCAAAATCATCGGGGAGTACATCCGGCAGCGCCGCTCCGCCAGCCTTTTGCGCGAAAGTTACGAATCCACCCGCAACATCCTCAACAGCCTGCCCAATACGGCGGTCTACGTCATCGACGCCAACCACCGCATCGTCTACTTCAACGATACGGTCGCCCGCGCGTATCCCAATGTCAAGCTCGGGGTGACCTGCTTCGAGGTGTTTTGGGGCAAATCCGATATCTGCTCCTTCTGTCCCGTGACAAAACACGGCGGCGGGGAGGCGTTCACCACCCTGCATGAGCACCCGCCCTTCAAGGGCATCTGTGAAATTTCGGTTTCCGGTATCCTTTGGGAAAACAAGGAGCCCGCACACGTCGTGCTCATTTCAGAGCGCCTTCTGACGCCCGAGGAGCGCAAGGCCAAGGCCAAGCGCGATTCCTTCGCCCGCGCCCTCTGCGAGAGCTATCATTATGTCGTGGACGTGGATCTCGGCACCGGCCATTTTGAGCTTCTGGCCAACCGCAATGACCTCGCCACCGACACTTCGGGCGATTACGCCGCCCATTTCGAGCTGTTCTTCGGCCATATCCTCCCACAGTACCGTGACGCCTTCCGCGAACACTTCTCCCTCGAAGGGCTGCGGGCAGCCTTCGCGGCAGGCGTAAACGACAGGAATATCCATCTCGAATACCAGTTTGCCGAGGAGGCCGGGCCCCGCTGGCGTACCCGCATCGCCTTCGCCTATACGCAGGACGACGGCTCGTGCCACGTCCTCCAATGCATCCGGGATATCAACGAGCAGAAATGCGCGGAATTCACCCACAGGCGGGACGAAGAAAACCTTCAAGTAGCCCTTCAGAACAGCTACGCCAAGATCTACCGGATGAACCTCGCCGCCAACCAGCTGACCTGCCTGTTCTGCAACACCAAGCTGCTCGCGCCCATCGATGTCAGCGGCGAATTCGACAAGGACATCATCACGGTCATGAAAACCCGCGTCCATCCGCGGGATCGGGTGGTCTTCCGGAATTTCTTCACCGCCGAAACCATCCTCAGGAAACTCGACGCCGGGGAAGAGCTTTCCGTCGAATACCGCAAGCTCGGCCTTGACGGGACCTATCACTGGATGCTGGCGCTCATCGTGCCCTTGCCGACCGGCAACCGGGGAGAGACCGTCCTCCTCGTGCGCGACGTCACCGAGAAGAAGGAAGAGGAAAACAACTACCTCCTCGCCCTGCAAAACAATTATTCCGAGATCTTCTCCCTCGACGTCAGGAGCCGCACGGTCACGCCGCTGTTCTACAACAGCGAGCAGGTGCCCATCGTCAAGGAGGAAGCCAATTTTTCCGCGTTCGTCAAGCGGCGCGCCGTCGACCGCGTGGCCCCAGAATCCCTCGAAAGCGTGCTCGATTTCTACGAGCGCCGCCTTTTCGAGGAACTGGAACGCGGCGGCCGCCCGGAATGTGAATACCGCAAGCGTTCGTCGGAAAACGGCCCTTACCGCTGGATCGCGGCCTCGGCGCAGCCTGTCCCCGGCAACGAGGGGCACGCCCTTATCCTGCTGCGCGACGTCACCAAGAAGAAAGAAGAGGAAAACAACTACCTCCTCGCCCTGCAAAGCAACTATACGGAAATTTTCCGCCTCGATCTTGAAGCCGGGCTTATCGCTCCCCTCTATTACAACAGCGAACAAGTCACCATTTCGCCGACCCTGATGCCCATCGAGGAATTCGTCCTCGATCGTGGCAAAAACCGCGTGCACCCAGAAAACCTCAAAAGCGTCCGCACCTTTTACGACGTGCCGAACATCATGGCCCGGCTCGACCTGGGCGAGGCCCCACAGCTCGAATACCGCAAACGGCAGGACGCCGGAAAACCCTACCGGTGGGTCAACGCCACCATCCGGGCCATCCCCGGAGCGTACCACCATGCCCTGCTCCTGCTGAGCGACATCACCGAACGGCTCAACGAGGAAGCCGATTTCTACAAGGCCCTCCAGCACAGCTATTCCGAAATCTACGAGGTCATGCTCGATACGGATTCCATGCGCATCGTGCACCGGGACGAAGATTCCACGTTGGCGAAACCCGAGCTGACCCATTCGTATTCGCGGGACACCCGCACCATCGCCAACCGGTACATCCACCCCGATGACCGGGAGTCCTTCCTTGATCTTTTCTCCCCGGAGAACGTCAGCAGGAAAGTGGCCGACGATCCCCGGCTGTCCACAGAATACCGCGTCCTTGCCGTCGACGGGACCTATCACTGGATCTCGATACTGGTGCTGCCCATGCCCGGATCGTCGGGGCGCCTGCTCCTCCTCTGGCAGGACATCAACGAACGCAAAAGGATGGAAGAAACCGCCGCCCGGCTCGAACGCCGTCAAAGCGCCGTGTTCCGCCAGTCCGGGGACTGCATCATCGAAATCAACCTGCGCACGTGGCAGTTCCACCGCAACGCCTCCGCGCCGAGCCTGCCCAGCGAACCCCGTTCCGGCGACTACCGCACATTCCACGCCGAAACAATAGCGATGGTCCATCCCGCCGACCGCGAACGCATCAACCGCACCACCACGCCCAAAGCCCTGCTCGAGGCCTGCCGCGCGCATTCCCGCACCCTCGTCGATCAGTATCGGGTGCTCTTTGGCGAAAACGAACAGTTGTGGCTCGAAAACCGCGTGTTTTTCCTTGAAGAAGGCAACGATATGACCGCCTTTTTCATCATCCGGGACATCACGGAGCAGAAGCGCGTCGAAGAGGAACGCGCCCTTGAGGAAGAGCGCTACAACATCGCCCTGCGCAACACGTATACCGAAATCTACGAAATCGACCTCAGCGCCGATACGCCCCACCTTGTCTACGCCGCCGACACGCCCATGATCCCCGTGGATCACGACAAGAACGGCAATATCCACACCATAGCCGCAACCCTCATCCACCCTGAGGACCGGGAACGCTTCCTCACCGCTTTCATCGGGAGCAACATCCGCAAGGAATTCAGCGAAGGCCGCATGGAAGTCCCCGCCGAATACCGCCGCCTTGGCAGCGACGGCAAATGGTACTGGGTTTCCGCCTTCATCGTTCCGCTGTGCGGGCACGACTCCTGCCGTACCGACAAGGGGATACTCCTCGTCCGCGACATCTCCGAACAGCGTGAAGAGGAACAGCGCCGCCGCATCAGCGAGCAGTACGATCACGCCTTGCGCAACATCTACGACGAGCTGTACGAACTGAACATTACGCAGGACAGCTACCGTATCGTGTACCACGTGAAGGGCAAGTATGTGACCCCGCCCGAGCAGGGCCGCCTCAGCGAGTGCATCGATCTCGTATCGCGCAACATGCTCTTTCCTGAAGACCGCGCCCGCTTCCTCGAATTCTTTAATCTCGATGCGCTGCGGCAGAACTTCGCGGCGGGCCGGGAATACCTTATCGGCGAATTCCGCAAGCTCTGGCATGACCAGGAGTACCACTGGGCGTCGATCACCATGTTCCCCGTGGCCCAGCCCGACGGCGGCGACGAGATCTATCTCGCCTTCATCATGGATATCGGGGACAAGAAGCAGGCGGAGGAAGTCGCTCAGCAGAACATCCTCCTTGAGCGCCAGCGCCTCGACGACGAACGCTACCGGACCATCGTGGAGCAGACGGACACCCTCGTCTTCGAGTGGAACCTCGAAACCGATACCCGTTACATCTCGCCGGAGATCGTCGCCCGTTTCGCCGGGAACTACGACCACCGTGATCTGATGCACGTCTGGCGGGAAGACCTCGTGATCCATCCTGACGATCTGCCCCTGCTCACCGCCTTCCTCAAGGATTCGCGCATCCAGCGCTATACCGAGATGACCGCCCGCTTCCGCAAGCGCGACGGCATGTACATCTGGTGCAAGGCGGCCCTCACCTGCCTGCACGACGACAAGGGCAATCCCAAACGCTATATCGGCACGCTCAACGACGTCGACAGCGCGACCCGTTCCGTGCTCGCGCTCAAGTACCGGGCCGAGTTCGATCTCCTGACCGATCTGTACAACATGCACACCTTCTACTCGCAGGCGGCACAGGCCGTGCACGCCTACCCCGAGCGCCGCTACAGCATCGTCCGCATGGACATAGACCGCTTCAAGGTCATCAACGACCTGTACGGCCTTAAGGAAGGCGACAAGCTCCTCATCGCCATCGCGGATCTGCTGCGGGAAAAGATGGCCGGGACCCACAGCGTCTACGGGCGCCTCGGCGGGGATGTGTTCTGCCTGTGCGTGGACTACTCCCGTGAGCGTATCCTCGCCCTCATCAAGGAATTGACGGACAGGCTCGCCGACTACCCCTTGCCGTACAAGGTCGTGCCTTCGTTCGGCATCTGCGAGGTCGACAACATAGACACGCCCATCAACGTGCTCTGCGACTGGGCCAACCTCGCCCTCAAGACGATCAAGGGGAATTACCTGAACAGCTACGCCTTCTATGACGGCAAGCTGCGCGAGAGGATCCTTGAGGAAAAGAAGATCGAAAACCAGATGCACGACGCCCTTCTGCAGGGGCAATTCGTTCTGTACCTTCAGCCCAAGGTGCACATCCCGACATCGCGCATCATCGGCTCGGAAGGGCTGGTGCGCTGGATACACCCCACCGAGGGGCTGATGCCGCCAGACCGTTTCATCCCCTTGTTCGAGAAGAACGGCTTCATCATCCGGCTGGATGAATACATCTGGGAGCAGGCCTGCATCACCTTGCGCCGCTGGATTGACCACGGCCTCACGCCCACGCCCATCTCCGTGAACATGTCGCGTATGCATATCCACGATCCGCGCCTGCGTGAAAAGCTGCTCGACCTGATGCGCCGCTACGAGCTGCCGCCGCACCTCCTCGAACTGGAACTCACCGAAAGCGCCTTCCTCGAGAACGAAAGCGGGCTCTTCGAATCCATGAAGGCCTTGCAGGCCTTCGGGTTCCAGTTCTCCATGGACGATTTCGGATCAGGCTACTCGTCCCTGAACATGCTCAAGAGTATGCCCGTGGACTTCATCAAGATCGACCGGGGATTCCTCAACGAGGTCGTCACGACCGAACGCGGCAAGACGGTCATCCGGTTCAGCATTTCCCTCGCCCGAGAAATGAGCATCAAGGTCATTGCCGAAGGCGTGGAAACCGAGGAACAGGCCGCTTTCCTGCTTCAGGCCGGATGCGCCTATGCGCAGGGCTATTTCTATTCGCGCCCCCTGCCCATCCCGCAGTTTGAGGCGTTGGCC
>ENA-UEPQ01000618-UEPQ01000618.1-human-gut-metagenome-genome-assembly--contig:-NODE-618-length-17524-cov-45.548461_pt1 | contig 17524 bp, 9 predicted proteins | sample MGYA00242903_ERZ507922 | MGnify/ENA primary metagenome ERZ507922 (study PRJEB26167, sample SAMN06115483) | human gut metagenome | host: Homo sapiens | place: China:Sichuan | collected 2014-10-16... | reverse complement strand
AGGTGGAATTATTGCAGTATGCACCCGTAACTTTGTAAACTTTGAATTAGGATATGGTCCGGTGATCGGTTCGTTTATGGGAAGCTTTGTCGTGAGTTTGATAGCTGTCAAAGCCGTTCATTGGTTTCATGTCCCTAATCATGTGCTGACTATTCCTTCTGTCATTCCGATGGTACCTGGTGTCTTGATGTATCGTTCGTTGCTGGCGCTTATCAATATGCGTGGAGTGGTAGGGGAAGTGACACTTGCTTTTTCCAATGGTATTAACTCGGCGCTTATTATTTTCTGTATAGCTTTGGGGGTAGCTGTTCCTAATATTTTTGCCCGGCGTTACATTGCTAAGGACCGTCAGCGTTTCCTTACACAGATGTTGGCAGAACGCAGAGCTCGTGGTAAATTTATTGAGTGGTAGCAGGTGTATGTTTACGAAGTAGTATTCATTAAAACTTGATAGACAAAGAAAAAGGATTTTCCATTGCGGAAAATCCTTTTTCTTTGTCTATCAAGTTTATGCTATTAATACCGCAGTAGAAAACGGAATGAATTTTATCGATGTCTCTCCTTACTACGGGCATTATAAGGCAGAAACCGTATTGGGAAAAGCATTGAAAGAGATGCCTCGTGACAAATATTATCTCTCTATCAAAGTAGGACGCTACGGCAAAGATGGAGTGAACACTTGGAATTACTCCGGCAAGCGTGCCACAGAAAGCATGTATGAAAGCATGGAAAGACTGCACATAGACTATATAGACTTGATAAATGTGCACGATGTGGAATTTTTGGATATGAATTAGGTGGTGAATGAAACACTGCCGGCACTCGTCGAACTGAAGAAAGAAGGAGTAGTGAAACATGTAGACATCATCGACTTACAGCTGGAAAACCTAAAATAGGTTATCGACCACTCTGAACCGGGAATTATAGAAAGTGTATTGAATTTCTGCCACTACTGCCTGAACGATGAGAAGTTGAGTGATTACTTGGATTATTTCGAATCAAGAAATATCGGTATTATCAATGCGTCTCTGCTTTCAATGGGGCTTCTTTCACAGTGGGGGTGCCCTGGCTTGGTATCCAGCTCCCAAAGCATTGGTCGAGGCTTGTCAAAAGTCAGTGCAACACTGTTCATCCAAGAATTATCCGATAGAAAAGCTGGCTATTTAGTATGCTGTCCGCAATCCACGTATTGCTACTACCCTGTTCAGCTCAGCCAATCCGGCAAACGTATTGAAAAATATAGCTTATGCCGAAAAGCCCATTGACTGGGATCTGGTAAAAGAGGTACAGGAAATCATCGGTGACCAGATGTGTGTAAGCTGGGCTAATTCTTAAACAGGGGAGGCAAAGAGTATGGACTTCAAGATTATAGATGCCCACTTCCATCTTTGGTTCCGGCAGGATACGGAAGTGGATGGCATGCCTATTCGTACATTATTCAACGGGCGTTCCCTCTTTATGGGAGAAGAACGGCAGATGGTTCCGTCTTTATGATCGACGGACGAAACAGAGCGGAAGTTTTCTGTCAAATATGGATTATGCACAAGTTTCGGCAGCTGTTGTTACACAAGAGTTTATCGATGGTATTCAGAACGGGTACTTGGCTGAGGTGGCACGAAAATATCCCGACCGCTTTTTCGTATGCAGCATGTGCGAGTACATCGTCTTGTCATGGAATAAAATTATTCCGGCAAACCATACAAATCAAGTACTTTCTACAAAAGGAATTAGATATCCGCGGTTCATGCAATGCCTTGCCTGCCGACTTCAGAGCAGTAATCTGCTATATGAAACAAGGTACTTGCCCGAAAGATGAGTTTATCAGCAAGGTCGCCACTCCCGAAACGGCATTGTAAACCATGGAGGAATGGGCTGCTGCTCCCAGCAAATTATTCCGCATACTGGTAGAGTTTGACTGATGACAATACATATTGGATAATACCCGGATATAGTATTTATGTGGGCTATTGTCCAAAGAATATTATTTTAAAGCTACATCTCACATTCTACTCGATTGAATAATATCAATCAAAATCGGTTTGAGTTCGCTGACAAAACACTTCACAGCTATCACCATCAAGATAAGCCCCATCAAGCGCATCATCACATTATTTACCGTCTTGCCTAAAATGGAGACTAAACGGGTGGAATTTCTCAATATAAGATAAGTGATAAAATAAATCAATGCAATCATTCCTATCAATATCCCTTTTATAGTCCATGTATTGGTATCGTTCATCAACATAATTCCATTGGCAATGGAACTCGGTCCACAAAGCATGGGAATGGAAAGCGGAGTGATGGAATGTCATTGGCGTATGTTTTGATTTCTTTGTTTTTCAGTTTCGTATTGGTAAAACGTGTCTGCAACATATCATAACCAATCTTTAGAATAATGAAACTGGCAGCAATTCGGAAGTTATTGGTAGATATACTGAAAAATTTAAATAAGAATTGACCTGAGAAAGTAAAAGCCAAAAGAGTGATGAAGGAGATGTTGCCCGTTTCACGATATGGCATCGTTCGTCATCTCCCATCCCTTTAGTCATAGTCAAAAACACAGGCATTATTCCCAGGAAATTGGTTAAGGTGAAAAAAGAGGTAAAGTATAGTTATGCAAAAGGTAATAGTGTGTCTATTAAAGTATGATTTTTTAGGTTATGGATAAAAGTACTTTATTATTGGGAAATGGACAATAAAGTCCTCCAATATTTTACTTTCATCAAAAATAAAACCATGCAAACCACTACAACAGATAGTAAGCTATTAAACTTTCTACTAATTTTCCTTCATTATTTGCCTGAGAATAATACGTGAAAAGAAAGGAAATCACGTATTAGTTGTAAATGAAATAACCAATTTACAAAAAGATGAAGAGAAACATTTTAATTTGCTTTTTATTCTTATTTGCGACAGCCCTGCAAAGTTCTTCGCTAAAAGAATATTCTATTGAGAAACTGGAAAAGATATTAGTAAAAGAGTTTCATCCTTATCCTACTTATGGGGATGATATATGGTTTAAAATTCCAGACAGCATACGCCTGGTTTACATAAACCAGGCAGAAATGAGAATACATGATAATTGGGAAAGTTTACCAGCCAGTCTATTTATGGAATATAAGCAGACCGGAGACCGGAACAGATATCAAAATGTATACTTTAAAAAGCGTAGCCAACTCACTACGCTTGCCATGGGAGAATTATTGGAAGGAAAAGGACGTTTTATCCTTCCTCTAATCAATGGCATATTATCTACTTGCGAAGAAACTTGGTGGGGACTACCTGCACATTATGGCACTTGCCTTCCCCAACCGGAAGATCAGACCGTTGCATTATTTGCCGCCCAAACAGCAGGAGATTTAGCCTTGATTCAAGATGTATTCCGACATGTATTTGATTCTATATCTCCCCTATTAAACCAACGCATAACGCATGAATTAAAAAGAAGAATACTGGAACCTTGCCGGACAAGGACATTCAAATGGATGACCGAAGATAACAATTGGAATCCATGGATTACTTCACATTGGATTACAGTGGCTTTAATAGCCGAAAAAGATATATCGAAAAGAGCAGAAGATATTTCATTAGCACTGAAAGCAATGGACTACTATTATTCTCATTATAGAAATGATGGCGGATGTGATGAAGGTCCCGGTTATTGGGCTAGTTCATGCGGTTGCTTTTTTAACTGCAATTACTTATTATATAAAGCGACAGATGGGAAAATTGATTTAAGAAATGAAGAAAAGTTTCATAGGATGGGAGAATTCATCTGTAAAGTCTACATGGGACGTAATAACCGATTTGTCAATTTTGCAGATGCTTCACCCCGTACAAATCTAAATCCGGGAATGGTATACGAATATGGCAAATTCATTGGCAATAATACAATGATGGGTTTCGGTGCACTCAAAGCAAAAGAATCTATAGCCAAGAAGGAGATGATCAGCAATGGAAAAGGGGCTTCAATAAACGGATTCTTATATACTCTATTATCTACCAATGAAATTATAGAACACCCAGCAATCGAGCCTTTCACCCGCGACTGTTTTTTCCCTGATTTACAAGTTTTCATAACCCGCTCTTCTCCTCAAAGTGACAAAGGATTATCTTATGCAATTAAAGGAGGGCATAATGACGAAAGCCACAACCATAATGATGTAGGAAATTATATAGTGTATGCAGACGGAGAACCGCTAATAATTGATGTGGGAGCTTTGGCTTATAATGCAAAGTACTTTTCCAAAGACCGTTATACTTTCTGGGCCGTGAGTTCCGATTATCATAATACTCCTATTATAAACGGATTCATCCAAAAAGAGGGAATAAAATATGCTGCTACATCCGTTAGCGCCCAAGGCACAAAGAATAAAGGAACTTTTACACTTGACCTAGCCGGAGCATATCCTGTCGAGGCCGCCGTCATATCATGGACAAGAAAATTGAGTTTATATCGACAAAGAAACATTTTATATTTCTCAGAAACCTATATACTAAAAGAATACAAAGCTCCTTCATCTATAATATTAATGACAGCGGCCTTGGTAGAAAAGAAAGAAGACGGAATCTTATCATTGAGATTAAATAATAAAAACTACTCACTCAAATTCAATCCCAATCAACTGTCTGCTATGATAGAGGAGGTAGAACACAATGATGCTTCCATAAAAAATATGTGGGGCAAAGTATATCGGATAAAATTGCAAATCAATTCCCAAGAATTGCATAATAGAGTGACTTATTCCTTATCCGAAATACCTAATAACAAAATATGATAACTCTGTCCCAAATGTAACAAATAGCTGTCTGATATAGCTTTTAAGCCTTTCATGAGGTTATTTGTTACATTCGGAACATATATCTGTTACTTCTCTTCGCTCTTCTTTATTCATCCTTAAATAGCTTTGCAAAACAAGAAAGATATAATCATAAACTATTTAGTACTATGAACAAAGAAACAATAATCCTTCATGCATTTATTACAAAATGCTACACAGAGTATGGCAGTTTTATAAAAAACTACATCAGCTATCGAATTCCACATAAATATGAAGCTGAAGATTTAACCCAAGAAGTATTTATTCGCTTATTGGACTATAAGCAATTTATCAATCCTGAAACGATAAAACCGTTTCTACTGACGATCGCGCGAAACCTAATTACAGACAATATACGATTATATTATAAAATCGAAAATTACACATCGAAGATATATGAAACGATAAAATCAGGTATAGAGAATACGGAACAAACCATTTTAGCAAACGAATTGGCAGCATTGATTAACTCCAGAATGAAACACCTTCCGGATAAACGTAGAACGACCTACCACTTAAGCCTTTACGATGGGCTATCTGTAAGTGAAATAGCCGAAAGACTACATATTTCATATCGTACGGCAGAATGTCATCTTTTTCTAGCCCGCAAGGATATGCGTCACTTTATAACCTATTTTTGGGCATGTTAAAAAGACGGGAAGTAATTCATTATATAAAATTCTCACTATAAAAATAGTACATAACCTCCTAATAAACGTCATAGATACGCTTTGAGAAGCATTAAACAGAAAAAACAATATTCTCGCTACGTGAAAAGAAAGGAGCTTCCGTATCTAACATAGGAATGTTTCATTTAAGGGACATCGAAGGCAAAAACACTTAAAATCTCTTTTTATTAATTTTAAATTTATACGTATGAAAAAGAATCAATTAGATTGGCTCTCATGGGAGTGGTTGATTAAAGTGATGTTTCTATTATTTTTTTCCATAGGAACCACACATACCACTTGGGCACAGTCTCAGCTAAAAATCACAGGGAATGTTGTCGACACACAAGGAGAACCTATTATTGGTGCAAGTGTCGTGGTCAAAGGTACCTCTAATGGTACTATTACTGATTTTGAAGGAAATTTTCAACTCAACACAGAAAAGAAAGGTTCTCTTGTAATTTCCTATATCGGTTACGTCACTAAAGAAGTAACAATAAAACCGACTCTTAAGATTGTACTAGCCGAAGATACCAAGGCTTTGGATGAAGTAGTTGTAGTAGGTTATGGAACTCAAAAAAAGAGTGATCTAACAGGTTCTGTCACTTCGGTTAAAGCAGCAGAAATAACGGCTGTCACCTCAAATAATCCACTAGAATCATTGCAAGGACGTGCACCTGGAGTAGCAGTATTTACTAACAATGCTCCAGGAGAATCACCCATATTACGAATTCGTGGAGCAGGCTCCATACAATCAGGAAATGATCCATTATATGTAGTTGATGGATTCCCACTTATGAACGGCAGTTTGAATGATATTAATCCTGCTGATATTGCTTCCATGGAAATTTTAAAGGATGCTTCTTCTACTGCCATCTATGGATCTAGGGGGGCAAATGGAGTCGTTTTAATTACAACTAAATCCGGGTCTACAGGTCGCAAGAATCTATCTGTCAACGCTTCTTTTGGAATACAGAGCGCAGCACGGCTGGTAGATTTATTAGAAACGAACCAATTTATTCCGTATATTAATGAGGCCTATGAGAATAGAGGAGGACAAGCTCCTTTTAAACATTATACTCCTACTGCAAATACGGATTGGCAACGGGAGGCTATAGAAAAAAGTGCTATTGTACAAAACTATACAGTATCATTGGACGGAGGATCAGAAAATACGAATTATATGATGTCATTAGGGTATTATTCTCAAGACGGGCTAGTAAAGAACGTAGGATATGACAAACTGACGTTGCATAGTAACCTAAATCATAACTTTACTGATTGGCTAACTATAGGCAGTCATATCCAAATGGCTTATTCAGAAAAAGATGGAAATAACGATGTCATGACAGGCCTTTTTCAAAGAGGATGGCCTACTATGCCTGTTTACAATGAAGATGGCTCCTATTATGTATCTTCTCTGGACCCTATACATAGTTCCTATATTGAAGGAAATTTCAACCCTATTGCAGATATAAATGGCACTACAGCTACCAACTCCAGTTTTCGTGCATTGGGTGATATTTATGCTGAGTTCCAACTCCTGAAAAACCTAAAATTCAAGACAACGTGGGGAGCTGATATTAACAATATTAGAAAATACTCATATACCTCTTCTCAAACAGCTACCAATATCGCTACTAATGGTACAGGAGCCGGAAACAATGCTTACCACAGAAACATCACCAAACTAACAGAAAATATGCTCACTTATAATAATACATGGGGAAATCACCGGTTTTCTGCTACAGGAGTTTATTCATGGCAAGAATATACCTATGAAGATATGTCTATGTCGGCTACAGGGTTTGAGAATGATGCTACCGGAGCATGGGATATGACATTAGGAGACAGAAATTCACTGAACTATGAGTCTACTAAATACAGCAATAAACTAATCTCCTTGACGGCACGTTTCACCTATGCTTATAAAGACAAGTATTTGCTTACAGCCACCGGACGTTATGACGGCTCCTCCCGTTTTGGTGAAAACAATAAATATGGATTCTTCCCATCTGCGGGTATAGCATGGAGAGTGGAACAAGAACCGTTCATGCAAAAAATAAGAATGATAACTAATTTTAAACTTCGTGCCAGTTACGGTGTTACAGGTAACCAGGAAATCGGAAATTACCAATCCCTAGCTCTATTATCGAAGAACAACTATATTTATGATAATAACATTTTGATGGGCTTCAAAGAAGGCATCGGAAATTCTGATTTGAAATGGGAACGTACTCACCAAATAGATCTAGGCTTTGATTTATCTTTATGGGATCGGCTGAATATTACCTTTGATTATTATACTCGTCGTACTACTGATATGCTTTACAATGTACCTATTCCAACTACATCCGGTTTTTCCAGTATTTTGAGTAATGTAGGTGAAGTCAAGAATAACGGTTATGAATTCACAATTGGCGGACGTGTCATTGACCGTAATTTCAAATTGGACATCTCTTTGAACGGTTCACACAATAACAATGAAATCACAGAACTTTATGGGGATGTGACGAGGATTGATGGAAGCACCAATGCAGAGTCGGGGTTGACACACAATCTCGTTGTAGGACAACCGGTGAATGGAGTTTGGGGAAGAAAATCGCTTGGCATCATCCGCACTCAAGAACAATTAAACGAATATACCAGCCGAATTAAAAGCGAACAATCTCAATTAGGTTCTGAAATGTATGCAGATTTAAATATGGACGGTACTATCAATACTCAAGACTATATTTGTTATGGATCTACAGAACCTAAATTCTTCTATGGAATTTCCATTAATATGAAATATAAAGGTTTCGGATTGGATATATATGGGCAAGGGGCTTGTGACTATGCTTCAGGAACAGGCGGAGATGCAGGTGTTTTTACAACAGGTGCAGGAGCTTACGGTTATTCCAATGTTTCTAATTTTGTACTGTGGGCCGATAATAACGTAGGCAATTCAAAATATTTGATTCCCTCTAAAGATGCTTACAAAGAAATGTGGAGTGAATCAAATCCAAATGGTACCCGCCCACGCATAGGTGCAAAAAATGCCTACTTATCCGACCGTACTAATGCCAATTGGAGTTATTTCTTAATTAAAAACATACAATTAAGTTATGAATTTAAGACTCGCCATATACAGTCCATGCAAGTATATGTTAATGCACAAAACTATATAAGCTTTGCCAACCATTCCGGTTATAATCCTATAAATGGAGATGTTAGTCACCCATGGGCTAAAATTATAACCTTAGGTATCAACGCTAAATTCTAACAATAAAATTCAGCAATATGAAAAATGCGAACAAACCTTGGAACAATATGAAACATTATATCATCATGTTTCTAACAATACCTGTACTATACAGTTGTTTTGATTTAGATGAAGTTCCTTACACATCATTATCTCCTAACAATTTCTACAAAGACAGTAAAGAACTTGAAATGGGAGTGAGAAGTACATATCGCGGATTGCGAGACATGTTGGGCGACAGATATTATGGATGCTTGGAAGTAGCCACAGAATTTGGATCACCCACTAATACCAAATGGGAATATCCCAAAACCAATTTTTGGATAGATATTAATAATCCAGACATAAGCTATGGGCCGGGATGCTGGAGCAAAGGTTTCAACGTAATCAATTGTGCTAACATTGTCCTTGCACGTGGTGAAGGTATAGATATGAATCAAGAAGAAAAAGAACAAAAATATGGAGAAGTACGATTCCTTCGCGCATACGCTAATTATATTTTAGTTCGTCTTTACGGTGCCTTACCCATACCCGAAAATTATACCAACGGGTTGGATGGATTGAAAATACCTCGAAAGACGATAGAAGAAAACTATACTCAAATCATAGAAGATCTGATCTATGCTATTGAAAAACTTCCATTGAAATCTCAATATGGAAAAGATGAAATATGGAAAATATCGAAAGGTGCTGCTCAAGCATTATTAGGCGATGTTTATCTGACAAGAGGATGCATGGAAAATAATAAAGAATTTTTCTCTTTAGCTGAAAAACAGTTAGAAGCAGTTATTAATTCGGGAGAATATCATTTGGAACCGAATTATGAAGATTTATGGTTCTGGTTTAATACGGCAAATAAGAATGGTCAAGAGTCTATTTTTGAATTACAATTCGGAGAAACTCAGGGAAATATTGTAACACAATACACCGGATGCTACAATGGCAGGATTCCTTCTTTAGGTAGTACACATTATTTGCGTGTCGGTCCTTCCATAGAAGCCTATCTTTCATACCATCCGAATGATGTGCGACGCAATTGTATGCTCACCGAATTTGAAGATGTATCAGGCAACATTGTCCAATTTGATGTAGCAGATAAAGGCTTCTATCCAGGTATAAAAGGATGGACCAGTGCCAGTCCCGGAAACGTGAAATTGTATGATCGTACAGAATCGGCTTACTTAAATGACTGCTCTAAAGCAAATCTCTATATGATTCGATACGCAGATGTGTTATTAGATTATGCAGAAGCTGTCAATCTCCAAAGGGGTCCTACAGCAGAAGCTGTTTCCAAATTCAATGAAGTAAGAGGAAGAGCCGGTCTGAATTCTCTGATTCCGGCTAATGCCAATGAATTTTCTGATTTAATCTACCAGGAACGGGGATGGGAATTTATAGGAGAAGGTCTCTTATACTACGATGCACTACGCACAGATCGAATCGGCGAAAAGGTTTATAACCATTTAAAAAATGGGATAACAGATGGGTTGTATCAATACAAAGGACAATCCATCCAATTCATTCCCAAGAAGACATTCTTATGGAAAATACCAACAGCTGATATGAATTCAAATCCTGCTTTGGAACAAAATCCAGATAACGAATCAGATCCTCATTTTCCTATTGGCTAAATTAGGATGAAAACCGAACCACATTGATCATTCTTTTAAATTAGATTATATAAGGATGTTTTCAATAGGTTTTTAAGGTATACTCTCCCGTCTGTGACAGATAGGAGAGTTTTTAGACATTTATATACAAAAGTCTTATCTTTGCTTAATATTGAAAGAATCATTTTAATAAGATATTTATGAGTAATACGGAGAAAACAATGGTGATTTTATGGATTGCAATTTCATTCATATTGTCGGCATCAGGCCAAACTAATTATATATTTCGCAATATCAATATCCAGCACGGCCTTCCTGACAATCAGATAAAAGGACTTTTTTTATCTCCGGATGGAAGAATAGGAATAAGAACTGCTGCCTTACTTGCTTTTGATAATGGTGGTAGTTTTTCCTCTCATTCTTATCACATACATCAAGCCAAGTATGACTGGAACTATGACAATATTCACCAAGAATATGTTGATTCTCATAATTATATCTGGATGAAAGAACGAAATTATCTTCGCATTTTTGATTTAACCCAAGAGCGTTTCATCAATAATATAGATTCTCTTTTACAAAAGATGGGCATAACCGAGGAATTACAAGATTTATTTATTGACTCTGAAAAACGTTATTGGTTCATATTAAACAAAGGAAAAATATGTTGTATTGATAACAATAGGAAGAATTTACAATATGTAGATAATAATGGCATTTTTATCGAAAAATACGGAGAAATATGTGATATAGACGGTCGAGGAGATTCTTGCTGGATAGTACACAAATCAGGAATCGTACGCTGTTGGAATAGCCAGACAAATAAATTTATCCGCCAAGAAGAGCAATTTGCTAATCAGTTCAGATCGGGTGAACGCGTTATGCTAAAGGTTCTTCCGAATGGAGATTTTTGGTTAAAATGGCAAGACGGGGTCGCCTGCTATAACATAAGAAAACAACAATGGCACGAAATTAAAGGATTGAATATAAAACAAACGGATCTACTCACAAGTTTAGCCATAGATAATGAAGGTAATGCTTGGATCGGATCTTCTAAATCAGGATTATATATTATAGATAAATTTAGTTATGAAGTCGAGCATATCCACTATCTTCCGTTAGTGGGAGAAGGCTACATAGATAATGACATACTTGATATCATTATAAATCCTCAAAACAATAGCGTGTGGTTAGGACTATTAAACCAAGGAATTTGTTATTATCATCCCAGCCTCGGAAAGTTTTCATTAATCAATAACACAAATGTTAAAGGGAAGTGGGAAGATCAAAACGTTAGAAGTATGGTAGAATATGATAATGGGAATATTTTATTAGGTACAAATTCCGGACTGTATTGCTATAATCCAAAAACATCAGAAATAAATCTTCTCTTTACCGAATTGGCAGATAAAATATGCCGTAAAATGTTGCGAGATAGCAAGGGAAGAATATGGATTGGTACTTTTCATCATGGCTTATATTGTATTGAGAATGGAAGATTGTTCAAATGCAACTTAAAAATTAAACATCAGAAAAGTACATCGACAAGACTGATAAGATGTTTGTTTGAGGATAGTAAAGGAAATATTTGGATTGGTATATACGGAGGTTTGTGTTCATTCAATCCTATAAACCATAACATGGAGTTCGTAAGTGATAAACATATCAAAATCAAGAAATTTACGAGTCCCTCCGTTGTCACAGAAGATAAAGAGGGACGGTTAATCGTTGGAGATGACAATGGTCTTTATTATTACTATCCTGATAAAGAAAAAGTATGGGTGCCCGAAATAGATGCCCCACATGATGAACGGTTTCATCATACTAACAACAAATATAATTGTATTTATTGTGATAGTCGGGGAATGACATGGTTTGGTACACATAATGGACTAAACATTCTGGAAGTTGAAAATAACACGCTTAGAAAAATGAAAGCGCACTCTTATGGAATATCCAATAACATTATCATGTGTATTTTTGAAGATCAAAATCACGATATTTGGCTTTCAACGACCAATGGTCTGAATAAAATAGTGGTGAAGAAAGAAAAAGGGGAGTACCACTATTCTATAAATTCTTTTAATTCAAATGATGGACTGATGAAAGGGGAATATTATCCTTCAAGTGGATTTAAAGCATGGGATGGAACTCTATACTTTGGGGGAATCAATGGCTTCAGCACCTTTCTGCCCGAAAATATAATATATAACTATTGCGACAATTACCCGTTTTTTACCTCCTTAAAAATATTCTATGCCAACATTACACCTAGTACAACATACAATGGACGCCAACTATTGAACCATAATCTGAATAATACCCCCAGTATAGAACTCCAACATGATGAGAACTACATTACACTAGAATTTGCAGGACTTAATTACGTAAATCCCTCTAAAACCTATTATAAATATAAACTGGAAGGCATAGATACTCAATGGCAGGAAGTTAAATCTTCAGATGGAATAGGAAAGGTTACCTACAGTGGTTTAGGTCCGGGAAAATATGTTTTTCAAGTTTATACAGCAAATAGCGATCATTTCTGGGGGAAACAAAATTCAAAATTGACTTTTATCATAAAAGAACCTTATTGGAATACCATAGCAGCCCGTCTTTGTTATGTTTTGATAATAATAAGCATCTCTACGTATGTAATTTATCATATAAACAAAAAAAACAAACTCAAATTACTAAAAACACGCCAATTGGAACAACAAAAACAAAAAGAAGAACTAGATCAAATGAAATTTCGTTTTTTCACGAATATCAGTCATGAGTTTCGCACCCCTCTCACCTTAATCATCACACCTTTAAGTGTTATTATAAATGAGAGTGAAAATGAGAATCTTAAGGGTAAATTGATGTCTATCTATAATAATGCGCAAAAATTATTGGCTTTAGTAAACCAATTATTAGATTTCAGAAAATTAGAAGTAAAAGGAGAAAAAATTAATTTAGGGTATGGTGAAATTTCAGATTTCATTTACCAGTGCTGTACAAGCTTTCAACCAATCATGACAGAAAAAAGCATAAGTTTCAAAATAGATCTTCCGAAATACCCCATATATATGTATTTTGACCAAGATAAAATATATAAGGTTATGAATAATCTTTTATCTAATGCCTATAAATTCACCCCTGAATACGGCGAAATCAGTATACAGTTAAGTGAAGGAGAAGAAAACTTCTTATTTATCAAAATATCCGATACAGGAATTGGTATTTCAGAAGAAAATCTCCCTCATATATTCGACCGATTTTATCAAATATCATCTAAACAGTGTGAAAACACCGGTAGCGGAATCGGTCTGCATCTTGCCAAAGAGTATATAAACCTACTTCATGGAAAAATAGAAGTTACCAGCATTGCCAATAGAGGCACTACATTTACAATATGTCTCCCTACCAATCTGCATCCACAAGAAAAAATGGCAGCAAAAGAAGATGTACAGGAAAACAATGAAAATGACTCATCCTCCATTTCACCAAACAAGCCTATTATTTTATTGGTAGAAGATAATACAGAATTTAGAAATTTCCTAAAAGAGGAATTAAATAAATGGTATCAAGTAATAGAAGCAAAAGAAGGATTAGAAGGTGAAAAAATAGCCATTGAAAGAGATCCTAACTTAATAATAAGCGATGTGATGATGCCTATTATGAACGGAATAGAGTTATGCAAACGGCTGAAAAATAATATTCAAACATCCCATATTCCTATTATATTACTCACAGCCCGCATATCTGATGAAGATAAAATGACTGGTTATGAAGCAGGAGCTGATTCTTATCTATCAAAACCTTTTAATTTTGATATACTATTAACTCGTATACGGAAATTAATAGAACAACAAGAGAATAGAAAAGCAACATTTCATAGAAGTATAGAAGTATCACCCAGCAGCATTACCATCACTTCCTTGGATGAAAAATTAGTTCAGAAAGCATTGCATTGTGTAGAAGAGAATATGGAAAATCCTGAATATTCTGTCGAAAAATTAGCTGCTGATATAGGAATGACACGAATGAGTTTATATCGGAAATTACAGTCAATCACGGGACAAACTCCCACAGAATTCATTCGTAGCATTCGATTAAAAAGGGCAGCACAATTGTTACAGAATTATCAGCTCTCAATTGTGGAAATTACAGACATGGTAGGCTTCAATACTCCACGTTATTTTACTAAATGCTTTAAAGAAACATTCGGAATATTACCATCCGAATATTCAAATGCTCATAGAAAAAAGTGATTCTTTTAAGATAATCAGATTGAATATAAGGGATTACTTTGTGTATACGGGCGGAAGCATTCTGTTCCTACGGTGGATGAAAACCGAAATGGAAATGAGACGGAATATATGTAAGCATTTGAACAAATACACATTGTACACTCTAGGGGGTGGTTGTAATTTTGTGCTCGCAATAACAGCCAGCCCCAATTATAATGAACAGATCAGAATTTGAAGAATTAGAATTGCAGGTGCAACAAAGTGGCCTGCTATTGAAGTCGTACCTACAACAGATAGGTGTAAGTCATTCAACATATCACTACTGGCACAAAAATGTTCTGTAGATAAAGACAGTCTCAAACAAGGGTTGACTCCAATCAGTTTCAGACAAACTACTACGGAATTGACCTTGGGAAAACAAGTGTCACAGGGTGTATTTTTGCTATTTCCCAACGGACTCCGTGCCCATTTTGGAAATGGATCAGAGAAATAGTTGATGGAACTTTCGCCCCAAAGTCTCCAAGGCTGCCATGTTTAGTCTGAACGACACGATGTGCTACTTTTTGTGTCCCGGCAGGACGGATATGCGCAAGGGTATCAGTTCGCTGTGCGGACTTAGACATGAGAGGATGAAGAGCGAAGTGAAGAACGGCGATGTGTTATTTTCATCGGGTTTGGCCGTAAACTCATGAAGCTGCTTCATGCGGAAGATGGCGGCATGGTTATGTACATCAAACGGCTGGAGGCATGGCGCTTCAAATTGTCGGAATACGCCCCTGAGTCAAACAGTTATCCCATGGAATGGCGTGGCCGAAGGCATTCAGGAAAACCTGGAACAGAGACTCCGGCGAAATGCAAGGAGTACCATGTATAATCTGTTTTATTGAATAAAAATGCTGAGATTGTTGTGTAATCTATAAACAATTAGTGTTTTACATTGGTAAAAAAGACAGGAAATGGACGAAAAGGATATATTACTCAAGACGATAGAAGGGTTGAATGCCTCTGTTGCTTCATTGTCTGCCATCAATAAAGACCAATCGGAACAGATCAAGAATCTGAAGGAATGTATCAAGGAGTTGACGGCCCGGGTTACATGGCTGAACCACCTGTTCTTTGAGCGTAAAGCTGAAAATCTCCCAGTCTATAGTCCCCGGCATGCCGGATCTCTTTACGAATGAATTTTCTGGACTGTAACGTCAGGCAAGAAGAAAGGCATGACGAGGCAGTGGAAAAGATAGAAAGGAATCATCTGAAAAAAAGAAACGGAAGCACTGGAACCGTAAAATGATTGAAGAGCTTCCCGTGCTTGAAACAGAGGTGATAGAGCCGGACGGTGTGGACCTGTCCTTATATCGTAGAATAGGGGAAGAGGTAACTCGGGTTGTCAGGCACAAACTGGGGATGCTTTATGTAAAGGAAATCAATGCGCTCAAGGACAACATGCAGCTTCCATCCGAGGGACAGAAAAGTGTGGAGGTTGCTCCCATGCCGCTGATGCCTGTCGACAAGTGCATCGCTGATTCCCAGTCTGCTTGCTGAAATCCTGCTCCATAAATATTCATAACTGTCAATATAAAAAATTAATAATCTAACAACGAAATTTCAAGAAGCTCTAAATCAGGAATGAATATACTCAATGTGGGTAACTGAGAAGATACATGATGAGAATAAAACTAGAATAAATCTCTAATTGTTTGTTGGACAAAGTAAGCTCTTTCATTTGGATTATGCACTATATTTCTGCTTTTATTCCATATTATATATCATTTATTATTATAAATGGTCGGAAATTAACACAATATGGAATGAAAACAGGGTTTTATGGGGTTATTGAGTGCTGACAGGCGGTTTCTCCCTGTATTGAGTAGGGGAGCAACCTGTATGCTGTTTGAATACAGTACTGAAATATCTGGCGGTTGAGAATCCTGTCTTATCTGCTATGTCATTGACGCTGAGTTCTGTATGGAGAATAAGCCAGATAGCTCTCTCCATACGTATTTGGGTTATATAGTCATTGGCTCCCATATCTGTCAATGCTTTTAGCTTATTGTATAAAGAAGCTCTGCTGATTCCTATTTTGTCGCAAATGAATGGAATACCCAACTGTTCGTTATCCAGATGTTCTGTGATTATCTGGTTCAGGCGATTTAAAAATTCTTCATCGGCAGAACTGAAGGTGCCTTCCTCGGGTGGCGGCAGAGGGCCGATGTCTGTATAACGGGTACGCATCCGTTCCCGGTTATGCAGTTGGCTACAGATAATCGCATATAGCATACTTACTTCAAAAGGTTTTGTGACGTAGGCGTCTGCTCCGTTTTTATAACCATATAGTTGGCTTTCTTCGTCATTACGTGCAGTGAGCAGTATAACCGGGATATGGCTTATTTCCAAATCTTCTTTTATTTGTTTACATAGCTCATAGCCGTTCATACGGGGCATTTGGATATCGCTTACAACTATATGAGGACGTTTTTTCCGGCAAAGACGCAATGCTTCCTCTCCATCGGCGGCTACCCATATTGTTTTAAACCGGTCTTTCAGGGCTGTTGCCAGATAATCGGTCAGGTCTTTGTTGTCATCTACTACTAATAAGGTATGGTTTGGGGCTGTTTTATTTTCTTCCTGTTGTTTGGGAATACTTTCTGTTTCTTGCGTGGGTGCCAGAAGTGTATTCAGATATTCTTGTGGGTGCAGCGTGATATTTCCCGGTTCGGTATTTAATGGAAGTTCGAACCAGAAAGTGGCTCCCGGGCTTCCGAAATTCTTGTTGTCGTAGGCTCCAATGTTGCCTCCGTGTTGTTCGACCAGTATTTTAGAATAGGACAATCCGATTCCTGTGCCGGGACGACTGTTGTTGCCTTGGTAAAAGCGGACAAAGAGATTGTTGGTATCCACATCTTTCAGTCCCGGACCTTGGTCGGAAATGGATATGCGTACTCTTGTC
>ENA-UEPQ01000611-UEPQ01000611.1-human-gut-metagenome-genome-assembly--contig:-NODE-611-length-17592-cov-4.428547_pt1 | contig 17592 bp, 12 predicted proteins | sample MGYA00242903_ERZ507922 | MGnify/ENA primary metagenome ERZ507922 (study PRJEB26167, sample SAMN06115483) | human gut metagenome | host: Homo sapiens | place: China:Sichuan | collected 2014-10-16... | reverse complement strand
AGAAACTACATTGACTAACATGGCTGTACGTATTGCAGGTAACCAGTTAATCAATGACTTGTATCAGAAAGCAAAAGATAATAGATACTGCAAAGCATATGCTTATGGAAAAGAATAATATGACTGAGCAGGAAGCATTCCGTTATATACAAAAATGCAGTATGGACAGCGGTAATACTATGGTAGAATCGGCGACTATGGTTATGAGTATATTTACGGATGCGTAAAATAATCGTATAAAGGCAGAGGCTAATATGTTAATAGAATATAGCAAATGGAGGAATATATGGTATTTACAAAAATGCACGGAGCAGGCAATGATTATGTATATGTTGACTGCACTAAAGAAGAATTAGATAATCCAAGTGAGGTTGCAATTAAGGTAAGTGACAGACATACAGGAATAGGCTCGGACGGACTTATCCTTATAAAGTCATCAGATAAGGCTGATTTCTTTATGGAAATGTACAATGCTGACGGCTCACAGGGAAAGATGTGCGGCAATGGCATACGTTGTGTCGGAAAGTATGTATATGATAATGGTCTTACAGATAAGACAACAGTAAAGATTGATAAGCTTGCGGAAAAAACAAGTAAAGAAAGCTGTCCGGCAGACGGTGAAAAATACGCTGCTGATGGAAAAGAAGCAAGAATTGTTCGTGTATATATGGAATATCAGTCGACTTCGGAAAAGTCTTTGATCAATGAAATCCGTGTGCTTGGAAAGGAAAGCGGAACGAAAATTCAGGAGACACCAAAAGTTCAGGTGGAAGATTTTGCGGGTTCCGCATATGATGTGCAGATTACAGAACAAGATACGATTGATGAAGTGAAAGGGATCATTGAAAGAAGAATCGGCTCAGCGTATGTTGACTGGTTTACCTTGGAAGTGGCAGAAGGCGACAATGCATATGATTACTTTGAGTTATCTCAGAAAGATGGAAAGATTCACATCAAAGGAAACGATGGTGTCTCTCTTGCGACAGGGCTGAACCATTATTTGAAATATTATTGTAACGTAAATATTTCTCAGGTTGGGGATCAGGTGAAGATGCCAAAGAGCATTGTTCCAATTGAGGGAACGGTACATAAAGAGACAAAATTCCCGGTCCGCTATTCTTATAACTACTGTACGCTTTCATATTCTATGGCGTTCTGGGGTGAGAAAGAATGGAGAAATGAATTGGACTGGCTTGCATTGAATGGTGTAAATGTTGTTCTCGATGCAACAGCGCAGGAAGAAGTGTGGAGAAGATTTTTGGGAGAACTTGGATATTCGCACGAAGAAGCAAAAGATTTCATCGCAGGGCCGGCATACTATGCATGGGCATATATGGCAAATCTATCCGGATTTGGAGGACCGCTCCATGGCCATTTGTTCACTTTCGGATGCTTTTGATAATGAGCTCTCGGTTAGTTTGACTTTATCGATAGCTTGCTTATAGTTGTAATGGGCGGTTTGTATTTCCAGCCGGATCTTATCTTGCGCCTTGCTGAGATTCTGTTGAGCCATATTGATGGCGTACGAGGAAGCGTTGCGGGTACTCTTACGTTTTCCCCATTCGAAGAGCGGGATACTGAGCTTGGCGTAGATCGCATAGTTCGGATCTAGGTCGGATTTGAAGTTATAGCCCGGTGAGGAATAACTTCCATCTACTCCAATATGGAATTGGGGTAAGAAACGGGCATCTGCTATTTTCCGGGATGATTCCTGTAACTCGATCTTGTTTTGGGCGATCCGGTATTCCGGCCTGCTGGTTATCGCGTTATCTATCGCATCCGATAAAGGGATAAATTGTTTGAGGGCGATTACGGAATGATCGATCGGCAAGGTATCGCTCGGGTTTACACCAGCGAAAGAATTAAGGGCTAAACGTGCGATCTCGGCGTTATCACGAGTTTGCAATAACTGGAAATCTGCGTCGTTTAGTTTTACCTCTGCCATAAGAAGATCGTTTCGATCGATATATTCGACTTCTACCCGGTGGTGTACGACATCCACTAGTTGCTGTATAGATGTACGAAATGCCTGTGCCACGAAAACCAGCTCGTGTTGGGCTACCGCATTCCAATAGTAGATATCGGCGTCGTGTAGGGTATTGCTTTTTATACGATTGGATTCATTGGATGCCAACTCTTTTTCCTTCCGTGCTTTTTGGTAGTTGGCACGAATGCCGCCTCCGGTATAAATCGGTTGTGATAGGGAGAGAGTCGCCCCATATTTCAGATCTTTACCTTGAAAATAAAGGGGGGAACTCATAGATGGCAAATCAATCGATAATTCTAGCGGATTACCGGTATAATTGAAATTACCTCCCGCCGAGAGTTTCGGTTTGAAATCCGCACGGGCCGATTTGATCATTTCCTGTTTCATGGCCTCGTTGTATCCCGCTGCTTTCAAGTCTTGGTTGTATTCCAAGACTTTTTCCCTATATTGCGCTTGATAATCGCTGTTTTGTGCGATTAACGGGAAGGATAGGAAGGATAAGAGACCGCTGATAATATATACTTTGTCCATTTTTATCGTTTATTTGTGAGGTGAATGAATCCGGTAAAACAATGCGTATAACGTCGGGGTTACGAATAACGTAAGTAAGGTGGCGAAGGTGAGTCCGAAGATAATAGTCGCCGCCATTCCACCGAACGCTACGTCTAAAAGTAAAGGCACCATTCCTAGAATAGTCGTGGTGGCTGCCATCAAGACCGGGCGAGTCCTTGAGATGGTTGCCTCTATGATCGAGTCGTATGGAGAGATACCGTTACGACGTTGCGTGTTAATCTCGTCTAATAATACGATTACGTTTTTGATAATCATACCCAAGAGTCCCAACCATCCGGCGATCGGGAAAAAGCCGAAATCGAACCCGGTAAGTAACATACCGATCGCTACCCCGATTAAGGAGAGAGGGAGCACGCAAAGGATGATTATCGGTTGACGGAAATTGGAGAATAAAGCGACCAATATAACAACCAACATCAAGAATGCCAACGGAAAGAATTTGACAAGGGCTTGTAATCCCTCTGTCTGGTCTTTATATTGTGAATCCCAGAAGAAGCTATATCCTTGGGGCAGGTTCATTTTCTCGATCTCTTCCCGAATCTCACCATGTACCTCAGACATGGTGTAACCGTTTTTCACGCCACACATCGCTGCCATAGACAATTGCCGGTTGTAGGTCTTGATCTGCGGATATTCCCATGTAGAGGTTACTTGTTGGGTTACTTGCGACAAAGGAGCGGATTTCTCTCCATTCCAGACCGAGAAATCGCCTAATGAATGGGGATCATTGATTCCGCTCGTCTCCGATTTCAATAAGACCGGGACTTTCTTTTCCTCATCCCGGTAAATCCCGATAACCGTACCTTCCTCGATGGATTTGACGGATTCCATCAAATTGGCCTTGGTGATACCTAAGGAACCGGCTTTTACCGGATCATATACCGGGCGTATCATATAGGTCATATTACCCCATTCATTCCGGGCATCGGCTACTTTCGGGTTCCTTCGCATAATGTCGATAGCTACTCCAGCCAAAGAGTCCAATACCGCCGGGTCCGGCCCGAGGAAACGGGCTTCTATCAAGGCTTCCGTAAGCGGGCTTAACTCAAACTTGTTCACCTTGATGAGCGGTTCCGGATATTTTAAGCGAATTGAGTCTTGTAGCAAGGCATGCAATTCCCGGGCCTCTCCGGATGTCTTACATTTTACCAATAATTGGGCATAGTTTGGTTGGGGACCGAAGCTAACGTTCGATAGATAATAACGGGGCGATGTCCGTCCGATATAAGAGGAAACCATTTCCGTCTGCGAATATTCTTGGATGGATTCGGCCATATCAGTAGCGTATCGATCAGTTTCCTCGATGGCTGTACCTTCCGGTAGCCACATATCTAAAGTGAAATACTGCTTATCGAGCGAGGGCACGAACACTTTCGGGATAAACTGGAAACTCCATGCGGAGATAACCAATAGAACGGATAAGCTACCTACTGTAGCGTATCGGTATTTGATGACAAGGCGTAGGGAAGACCGAAAATAATCATAGTATTTTCCAGAGAATAATTCCCCTGTTAACTCGTCCGGTCTGGGGCGCCGTACAAACTCTTGGATGAAGAATGGGGTTTGCGTAAGTGCGAACACCCAGCTGAACATCAAGGATACTCCGATCACGATCACTAAGGATGAAAGTAATTCGCCCGTGATATGCGGTGAATAGTAAATGGGCAAGAACGTGAGGATCGCGATAGCCGTAGCCGCCAGTAGAGGCAGGGCGGTGGATGAGCAAGCCCTCATGATCGCAATACGTTTGCGCATGCCTCGTTGCATATTTACCAAGGCAGAGTCCGATACTACGATGGCGTTATCTACCAACATACCCATCGCGATGATGATAGCGGCAAGAGACATTCGTTGCAAGGCGATCCCGTTGGCGAACATGACAATTAAAGTGGCGAAGATAGAGAAAACCAATCCGCTACCGATCAAAAGGCCGTTTTTGAAACCGATAAAGAACAATAAGATCGCTACTACGGTCACGACGGAGATGATCAAGTTCAAGATAAATCCTTGGTTGGCCACGGCGGACTCATATCCTTGGTCGTATATGGAGGTGAGCTCAAAACCCTTGGGCATGGTCTCCGAAAATGATTGAATACGCTTTTTCACGGCTTTGGCCATATCGACCACGTTCCCGGTCGGTATGGTAGAGATAGCGATACCGACCGCTTGCTTGTTATTGATGCGCATGAAGTTTTGGGGCGGAGTCTGGTAACCCTCTTCGATACGGGCGATATCGCCTAGCCGGAAATGCTCGCCGGAATGAGATACGATCGTAAGGTTACGGATATCATCCAAGGAGTAAAAATTACCGGTGGATTCGATACGTATGCGAGTCTCCCCGTTGCGAATACTCCCGGCGTCTACCACTTTATTCTGTCCGTCGAACGCCCGTTTGATATCAGCTGTCGTAATACCCCGATTGGATAAGATCGTGGGGTTTATCCGGATATCGATTACGGGAGTTTGTATGCCGTAGATCTCTACCTTTGCCACGTCTTTTACTTTCAGTAAATCGTCTTTGATCAGTTTGGCTTGATCCTCCAGTTCCCGGTAGGTATAAGATTCTCCGGTCAATCCGTAGAAAACACCCAATACATCGCCAAAATCATCATTGACGATGGAGGTTCCCGCTCCGGAAGGTAATTTGCCTTGTACGTCGTTTACCTTTCGGCGTAGTTTATCCCATAACTGCTGCATCTCGTCGGCCCGGATTTCCTTTTTCACGTAGACCGTGATCTTGGAAAGTCCAGCCCGGTTCTCTGTCTTCAGATAGTATAACTCGCCTAAGGATTGAATGGCTTCTTCCAGCACATCCGTCACTTGGGACTGAACTTCCGAGGGGGAGGCGCCGGGATAAGGGGTAAGTACCAAGGCTTGCTTGATCGTAAACGGGGCATCTTCCAGTTTTCCCATCTTTGCGTAAGAGAACAGCCCCCCTGCCAAGATCAGGACTAGCAGGAGCCATGTAACCGCTTTGTTTTTCAGGAAATATTTGATGAATTTTTGCATCTTACTTATTTTTGGATGGTTACGGTACTATTTTCAGAAAGGAAACGTTGCCTTGTCAATACGACAAGGTCATTTTCCGTGATTCCTTCCACGATCTCTATCTGGTTATTTCTTTGCTCACCGAGTTTGACGGGAACGGAGTTAACCTTGTCTCCTTTAACCACCCATACATAATCTCCTTTTTGGGGGCGATGACAGATAGCCGTTAAGGGAAGCCATAGATTTTGAGACCGCTCTTCTTTGGGTAGGTCGATCGAGAGGATTCCACTCATTCCGCCCAGCCATTCCATATCGGGGTTGGGGATAATGGCGGTCAGTAGATAAGAGAGGTTATTGTTTGTCGTACTTTTAGACACATATAAATCGGAAGGGGTGATTGTCCGTTCGGGATCTGTATCGAAATGGATTCCTACTTGACATAGTTTCTGTTTTTCTTTATCATATAAGTGTAAGGCGACTTCCTCTGGTATATAGGTCTCGATCTTGAGCCTGTCCAGTTCTATGAAGGTAAGGATTGGCTCGGTCGCTTTCACGTCTTGGAAAGGTTCGATATGGATATTTTGGATATACCCGTCGTAAGGGGCGCTCAGATGGGTATCGCTTAGGGCGTTGACGGCGGTCTCGTAATTGGATTTGGCAACAAGGAAATCCGCTTTCGCCTTCTCATAATTACTTCCGGAGATGTTATTCTTTTTGTAAAGGGCCTCGATCCGTTTATACTCTTGGTTGGTTTGCGAATAGAGCGCCTCTGTTTGCTGCTTGCGAATCAAGAAGTCACGGTTATCGATCGAGAGGATCGTGCTGCCTTTGGAGAACGCTTGTCCGGGCCATAAGTCGAAATTCAAGACGGGGCCATTGATGCGGAAAGATAGGACCGTCTCATTGTAGGGCCTTGATAAAAAGGTGTATTCACGACTTCTGCCGATCTCTGTCTTTTTTATTGGAGAGATCACCTCGACAGGTAAGTTCGTGCCTTCGGACTTTGTGTTCTTTTGGCATGCCGATAAAAGGATACCCAGAAGCAGGATGTATGAAATTCTTCTCATAAGATATACCTAGTTATTTGTTACCGGGCAAAAATAGAGGCAATGGATGAAGGAATAAGGCGGATTTTTACTGAACCGGAAGATACCGTCGCTCAACTGGAAAATAGACCGGCCCAACCTTAATTTATAACGAGGCGGACGATGGATGCCTTACACCGTGTATCACTATAGGCAGGCCCACTGCAACGCCTGTGCAGTGACAATTAGAACCGGTGATACGGTGAGTAAACTTCCGCGGTTCCGCTTTTTTATGTACTTTTGCCGGCAAAAAAGGAGAAAGTAATGACATTGCCTTCAGAAGAACATATATTCCAGTATCCGGGACAAGGGCGGATCGAGGTGATTTGCGGTTCCATGTTTTCCGGTAAGACGGAGGAGCTTATCCGCCGTTTGAAACGGGCTAAATTCGCCAAGCAGCGGGTGGAGATTTTCAAGCCTGCGATCGATACCCGTTATTCGCAGGATAACGTGGTCTCGCACGATAGTAATTCGATTCCTTCTACTCCGGTGGATTCTTCCTCCAGTATCCTATTGTTCACTTCCGAGATCGATGTGGTGGGGATAGACGAGGCCCAGTTTTTCGATGAGGGATTGGTAAACGTGTGCAATCAATTGGCCGCTAACGGTATCCGGGTGATCGTGGCTGGGTTGGACATGGACTATAAGGGAGTTCCTTTCGGTCCTATGCCGGAGCTATGCGCTATCGCCGATGAGGTGACGAAAGTGCATGCCATCTGCGTGAAATGCGGACGTTTGGCTTACGTATCCCATCGTATCGTGGGAAATGATAAACGGGTCTTTTTAGGGGAACAATCCGAATACGAGCCTTTATGCCGGGAATGCTATGCGAAGGCTGAAGGTTTGAAGAATTGATTATTTATCCCTACATTTGTGAAATTAATAGTTTTGCGTTATATAAAGTATGAAAGAAAACGAGATGGTGTTCGGCATTCGTGCCGTGATTGAGGCTATACAGGCTGATAAGGAGGTAGATAAGATCCTTGTGAAAAGGGATTTACAAGGGGATCTATCCAAAGAGTTATTTGAGGTACTGAGAGGCCGTGAGATACCGGTACAACGTGTTCCGGCTGAACGCTTGGATCGTTTGACTCGAAAGAATCATCAGGGGGTGATCGCTTTTATGTCGGCGGTTACCTACCAGAGCTTGGAAGATATCATTCCTTTTGTGTATGAGCAAGGAAAAGATCCTTTCATCGTATTGCTGGATGGGGTTACGGACGTGCGTAATTTCGGCGCTATTGCCCGTACCTGCGAGTGTGCGGGAGTCGATGCGATTGTGATTCCGGCAAAAGGAAGCGTTTCGGTAAACGCCGACGCGATCAAGACCTCTGCCGGCGCCTTGCATGTATTGCCGGTTTGTAAGGAGAAGAGTATCAACCAAGCGATCCGTTTCTTGCAGCAAAGCGGGGTGAAGGTATTTGCCGCCAGCGAGAAAGCGGCGGAGAATTATACGGCGGTGAAGTATGAAGGACCGGTAGCGATCGTGATGGGAGCGGAGGATACGGGTGTGTCTCCGGAGAACTTGCGCATCTGCGATAATATGGTAAAGATTCCGCAATTCGGAACGATTGGCTCCTTGAATGTATCTGTAGCCACTTCCATTCTGGTGTACGAGGTGGTTCGCCAACGTATGAACGAGCAACAATAATAATATGTATATAAACTAAAGAAGAAAATGAAGAAAGTTATCGCTACAAAAAACGCTCCCGCCGCTATCGGTCCGTATAGCCAAGCGGTGCAAGTAGGCAATATGCTGTTCGCTTCCGGACAGCTGGGTATCGATCCTGCTACGGGACTTTTCGTTGAGGGATCCGTAAAGGAACAAACCGCCCAAGCGTTCAAGAATGTTCACGCTATCTTGGCAGAGGCAGGTTATAGCATCAATGATGTCGTAAAAACAACCGTATTTTTAGCGGATATGGGCGACTTCGCCGTTATGAACGAGGTATACGCCTCTCAGTTCGAAGGTGCGTTTCCCGCACGTTCGGCGGTAGCCGTTAAGACACTGCCGAAGAATGGTTTGGTAGAGATCGAGGTGATCGCCGTGAAAGAATAATCATAAGGAATAACGAGAGTAGTCTCATCACTTGTCGAGACTACTCTCGTTATCCATCAAGACTACTCCCGTGATACGATGCGACTACTCTCGTAATTCATCGATACAGCTAATCTCAAAAGCCTATTATCTTCTTTTTCTGGGAGCGGGATTCATGTCACCCCTCTGTCCGAATAATTTCTCAATCAAATCCTTTCGTCCCATCTTTTGCAATACTTGCATGATCTGACGGCGTGACTCGGGTTTATACCAGAAGAAGAACTGGCGTTGTGCCAACTTTTGTTCTTTTGAGCGGGCCGTATATACTTTCTCCAACGTATAAGGATGATATCCGGTATAATACATCTCCGTAGCCAATGTCATCGGCGTAGGCGTGAAGTCTTGTACTTGCTCCAACTGGAAATGCAAGCTCTTGGTGATCACCGCCAGCTCCGCCATATCCGCCTCGGTACATCCCGGATGGCTGGAAATGAAATAGGGGATGAGTTGCTGGTTCAACCCATATTGCCGGTTTACCTTATCGAATATCTTCTTGAACTGTCCGAATTGCGAGAAAGACGGTTTACGCATTTGTTTCAACACCTCGTCTTGCGTATGCTCCGGGGCCACTTTCAAACGGCCGGATACGTGGAGGGCGATTAATTCCTCGGTATAGGTTTGAGCTGCCTTGTTTAAAGACTCATCCGCATAACGGTGCAATAACAGGTCATAGCGTACACCGCTTCCGATAAACGACTTCTTGATCCCGGGAAGTCTATCTACCGCTTTGTAGATATCCAGTAGCGGCGTATGGTCCGCGTTCAAGTTCTTGCAAACGACGGGGGAGATACAAGACGGTTTCTTGCATTTGGCGCAAATCCGCTCATCTTTCCCTTTCATACGGTACATATTGGCGGAAGGGCCTCCCAGATCGCTTAGATATCCCTTGAAATCCGGCATTTCGGTAATCGCTTTCACTTCCTTCAAGATCGATTCCTTGCTTCGGGAGGCGATGAACTTCCCTTGATGCGCCGATATGGTACAGAACGCGCATCCTCCGAAACAACCCCGGTGGATATTCACCGAGAACTTGATCATCTCGAAAGCCGGTATCACTTTCCCTTTATATTTGGGATGCGGCAAGCGGGTGTAGGGAAGGTCGTAGGAGGCATCTATCTCCGCTTCCGTCATTGGAGGGAAGGGAGGATTCACCACAATCACTTGCTTTCCTACCTTTTGCAAGATACGTGAGGCATTGTACTTGTTGGATTCCTCTTCGATATGCCGGAAATTCTTCGCTTGTTTCAATTTATCTTTTAGGCATTCCTCGTGTGAGAAGAGCACGATATCATCGTCTTTCGCATCCTCTTTGTCTGCCAGATAAACCGTTTGGCGGATGTCCTTGATCTCGTTGAAAGGAATGCCGGACTTTAGGCGGCGCACCAACTCCTTGATCGGCTTCTCGCCCATGCCGTAAATCAATAAATCGGCCGGGCTACTGGCAAGGATTCCCGGTAATAGCTTATCTTGCCAATAATCGTAATGCGTAAGCCGGCGTAATGAGGCCTCGATGCTACCCAATACGACGGGGACATCCGGATACAATTCTTTCAGTATTTTAGTATAGACAATGCTCGGATAATCCGGGCGCATTCCCGGACGTTGGTCCGGCGTATAGGCGTCGTCGCTGCGTAATCGCTTATTGGCAGTATAATGGTTGATCATTGAATCCATGGCACCGGCGGATACACCGAAGAAAAGCCGGGGAACGCCGAGCTTCTTGAAATCCCGGTAATCTCCCCGCCAATCCGGTTGCGGTACGATCGCTACCCGTAATCCTTCCGCTTCCAATACACGACCGATCACGGCCGCCCCGAAAGAGGGGTGATCCACATAGGCGTCTCCCGAGAAAAGGATCACGTCGAGGTAATCCCATCCCCGTGCCTCGACTTCTTTCTTCGTTGTGGGCAACCAATTGTCTAGTTTAAATGTTTTCATAATGCAAAGGTACGTGATAATCTTGGAATAATCATAGAGACGCTATTCATAACTTTTATTTATGGGGGATTCGTTTTTATGATTAGGACAAGAGTTCTCAATCTCGTATCTTTGTGTCGAAAAGAAAAATAAACATTTAAAAACAAGGTTTCTTATGAAAACACTCACAGACGAGAAGCTGACGATTGTCGGCGCAGCAGGTATGATCGGTTCTAATATGGCACAGACCGCTATTATGATGGGACTAACTTCCAACATTTGTTTGTACGACCCTTACGCACCGGGTTTGGAGGGAGTTGCCGAGGAATTATTCCATTGTGGTTTCGAGGGTGTAAACATCACTTTTACCTCAGACATCAAGGAGGCTTTGACTGGCGCTAAATATATCGTTAACTCCGGTGGTGCCGCAAGAAAGGCAGGTATGACCCGTGAGGATCTCCTAAAAGGAAACGCCGCTATCGCCGAGGAGTTCGGCAAGAACGTAAAGGCTTATTGCCCGGACGTAAAGCATATCGTGGTTATCTTTAACCCGGCGGATATTACCGGTTTGATTACCTTATTGTATTCCGGCTTGAAACCTTCTCAGGTTACGACGTTGGCCGCATTGGATTCTACTCGTTTACGCAGTGAGTTGGCAAAACATTTCGGTATCTCTATGGATCAGGTTGAGAATTGCCGTACGTATGGTGGCCATGGCGAGCAAATGGCTGTTTTCGCCTCTACCGCTAAAGTGGATGGTAAACCTTTAACTGAGCTTATCGGTACGGATGCCTTGACGAAAGATCAATGGGCGGAGATACAGACAAAGGTTACGAAGGGTGGCGCGAACATTATCGCCTTGCGTGGCCGTTCTTCCTTCCAAAGCCCATCGTATGTATCTATCGAGATGATCGCTGCGGCAATGGGTGGTAAACCGTTCCGTTGGCCGGCTGGCGCTTATGTATCAAACGGTAAGTTCGATCATATCATGATGGCTTGGGAGACCTCGATTACGAAAGACGGCGTAACGTTGAAAGAGGTGCATGGTACACCGGAAGAAGAGGCTGCCTTGGAGAAGAGCTACAAGCACCTTTGCGCTTTACGTGACGAGGTGATCGCTATGGGCGTGCTTCCCGCTATTTCCGAATGGCATAAATTGAATCCGAATATCAAATGATCGAATAACAAGTAATTTAGATTTTCATGGATATATGGAATCCCCGCTTAGATGGCTTCGTGCCGGAAAGCGGGGATTCTTGTTTTATTTTATCTTTAGTCCGGGGATCAGGGGCGTGCTATCTACCAGTTCCAACTCTTGCACCATCTGTAATGTTCCTTGTTTGTATTTCTGGAAATGGGGCGTTTGGATATGGTTTTTATAAGCGTCTTGATCTGCGTAAATCTCTAGGATGGTTACTTTATTTGGATGTTCTTTCTCCGATACGGCATACAGTGTAAGAACACCCGGCTCTAGACGCATGGAAGCCTCGATCTCTTCTTTCAGAAAGGCGTTATAACGCTCCAACTGGGCGGGATCGACCGTGATCTTGGATAGGCGGACTAAGTTCTTCTCTGGGGCGGGTTGAGAAATATCTTGTGCGAAGGCTGGTATGAAGCCTAGCAGGAAGAGTGCGATTGCTTTTGTTTTCATGAGGATATCGTTATTGTTTGACATCACAAAGATATTCGGATTTATCTCAAGTATATGTATATATATTACGGATCTTTGTATCAAAATTACCGTTCGTAAACGGAGCTGATCCGGATGACAGCTGGGGTTGAGCAAACGAATAAAGCGCCTGCGATTCCCTTGCGGGAGACACAGACGCTTTCGTTCAAATAAATATTCTTATAAAGTACGATCCGGATATAAGGCTTTCCACCATTCCGGCTCGTCTTTCAGCCATTTGGCGAACCATGCGTAGATGGTATTTTGCCAGCCTATACGCTTCTGATAACCTACGATACCATGATTCTCGCCATCCACCTGCACGAATTCCACGGTTTTCCCTAGGATCTTCAAGGCGGCGAACATCTGGATACTTTCCCCGATGGGTACGTTCGTATCGGCGTTGCCGTGAAGCAACAGGAGCGGGGTCTTGATCTTATCGGCGTTGAACAACGGGCTTTGCTTGGTAAAGAACTCCGGGGCGTTCCAAGGATAAGTGCCGGCATTCGCTACGGAGCAATAGCCATATCCCCAATAACCTTCTCCCCAATAGCTACTCAACGCGCTAATACCGGCATGGCTGATAGCGGCGGCGAAAATGTCCGTACGGGTTTGTAGGTATTGTGTCATGAATCCGCCGTAGCTGGCACCGATGCAACCGATCTTCTTCTCGTTCACGAAAGAATGCTCCTTGCAGAACAGCTTGGTGCCTTGGATGATCTCATCGGCGGTCTTCAGGCCCCATGCGTTCACATGGCGGGCGGCGAATTCCTGTCCGAAGCCCGTTGTTCCACTCGGATTCAAGGTGTAGACCACGTATCCGAGAGCGGCGTACATATGCATGGAATAACGCATCTCCAGCGCACGGTTCGTCGGGGAAGTACCGCCATAGTAATAAACGATCATCGGATATTTCTTATTCGGATCGAAATGAGGCGGTAGGTAATAACGACCTTGGATCGTCGTACCGTCATCCGACTTGAAGTTCCAGTCGTGTACCTCGCCTAAGGCGATATCTTTTAATTTATCTTGCGAGAGATCATACACCAAGCGGTTCTTTCCTCCTTTCAGGTCGTAAGCGTAAAGGCGGTTGGCGTTGGACGCGCTCTGTCCGTAATAGAAGAGAACCGGAGCGTTGTCGGCCAACGCATACGACATGATAATATCCTCGGAGGCGGCTACTTGCTTGATCTTTCCATTTGCCGGGTCGCACGTATAGATCCGTTGGTAATCCTCATCCTCACAGAGGATATAGATTTGCCCGTTGAAGCGGTTCCATACGGCATCGATCACGTTCGGATTGAAATCCTTGGTGAGAGGGGAGGCTTTACGGCTTGCCAGATCGTATAGGAATAACTGCCCGTCGTACGAGTTGGAGATCTGTCCTTGCTTGATATTTCGTCCGATCCCGTCGAAAGCGTCGCCTGCCCCGGCTACCAATAACTGTTTACCGTCGGGCGAGAAGGCGGCTTGGTTTACGTACGGGGCTTTTTCCCAGATCGTATCGATCGCCATGGTCTGCAAATCCAATTTATAAAGGGAGCCCAGGGAGTGCGGCAAGGAGGTGTACACCCGGTCGCTGGTACTGAACAATAGATAGCGGCTATCAGCGCTGATATCATTGATATAAGTGTCCGTATGCCCGAAAGTAAGTTGCTCGTACAAACCTGTTTTTAAGTCATACCGCCAGATAAAGGAGCGGTCACGGAAACCCGGGATGCGGTCTGCCGGCTCTAATACACGGATCAAGTCCGTCCCTTCCTTTGGACCTTCCTCTTCTACGGTATAGAGAAGCGTGGACTCATCGGGGGTGAATACGAACCGCCCTTTCGGAAGGTTCGGGACTAATACTGTTTGTTGGTAGGTCGCCGGATCTACAGTTACCAACTCCGTACCGTCCAGACCGGTGCGGGTGTAATACAATCGATTGCTTTTAGGCATCCATTTGGCGGTTGTCAAGAAACTTCCGTCTTGCAATAAGACCCGTCCCGTAGCGGCATCCATCAATTGCCCGTACGATTCGCTCTTGCCCTCCGGGAATCGGTTGACGTATTTTACCAAGGCATACTTCCCGTTCGGGGAGACACTTACGCCTTGGAAATCCTTTCCTTCTAGGATATTCAGAAGGGTGTAGCGTTTCTCCGGGTTCAAGGAAGCTACGACTTTCGCTTCCGCCTCGCTCTTGAAGGTAGCCTTTAGGCTGGGAGGACAAGTGTCTGTTTCCGCTGTCAGGTATTTAACGACTACTTGATAGCGGCGGGGTTCCATCACCAACTCGGAAGAGGCTCCTACCGGTTTATCATTGACGAATACTTCGAACGCCCCGGGACCCGATATATCGAGCGTACCTTTTACGTACCGGTCGCTGTTCAAGAAGAAAGAGAATAGATGCAAGGCATATCCCTTTTGCGGGGCGGCGAAGGTGATCGCGCCTGCCGTGTCAGCGTCGAGTACCGTGGCGTTCGCAAGCGTTTGCTCGAACGGTAAGGTCGCTTTTAATAGATTCTTTGCCTCGAAAGGCTTGCCGTTTACGTTGAGGCTGTCCGCTAGGATCGGCTTGTTGACCGTGAACGGGCCTGCGTGCTGGAATTGCGTTACTTTCACGTCTTCCATGGCGTAAAGCGAAAGGGCGGAAAGAAGCAATGCCGGAATTAAGTTAGTTTTTCTGTTCATATATAATTAGTTTAGGATAAACGTTTTCCGCAAACGATGTAAAGCTGTTCGGTATCCTCTACGACGAGCGGAAGAAGATAAGGCTCCATCAATGCCGCCACCTCTCGGGCCGGGGGCAAGGGCAGCGATAATCGATCGGCGTGCCGATGGTGGTGCGTATTGATCTTTTCCTTGCTCTCGCTGTGGCAGATAACCAATTTACCGCCGGGCACGAGCAAGTCGCTCATATGCTTGATCAACCGTTCCGGCCGCATGAAATGCGGGTAGGCGCTATACAGGATAATATAGTCGAATCCTTTCCCCTTGTAGCTCATAGCGTCCTCTTGGAGGAACTCGATGAGCGGATGATCCGGATATTTCACGCGTGCTTTCTCGATCATTTGGCCCGCTATATCGATAGCTACGATTTGGCGGGGTTCGTACGGCAGCAGGTAACTTTCCAATATCCCCGTGCCGCAACCGACATCGAGGATGCGAGCGTTCCGCCGCAGGTTGGTACGATCCAATATCGTCCGGATTTTTTCCGGATCATGTACGCAGACAGCGTCCCAGCGTTCCGCCATCGTATCAAAAAAAGTCTCTATTTGATTCATGACAATTGTCCTTCCCATAGAAAACAATCGCTGAACAGGGATTGTTCCTTGAAATGGGTTGGTTTTTCGAACAAACCGAACACGGACGATCCGGAGCCGGACATGGCGGCATATAAGGCGCCTCCCTCGTATAAGGTATCCTTGATCCGCTCGATCACGGGATGTTTCGGGAATACGCTCCGCTCGAAATCGTTCACCATCCGCTCTTTCCATTCGGATACAGGTAGCCGGATGATCTCTTTCAAGGAGGTCTCGGGCGTGGCGGGTGTTACCATCGAATAGGCTTCGGGGGTGGAGACGGCTACATCCGGTTTAATTAAGCATAGATAATAATCCTTTAAGGACAAGTCCACGGGCTCGAATTGGTTTCCCGTGCCAGTCGCGAATACCGGCGTGTTACGGATAAAGAACGGGCAATCGGCTCCGATGGTGGACGCTATCGCCTCCAACTCATCCATGTGAATATCCAAACCGCAGAAATCATTGACCAGCTTCAACATAAAAGCGGCATCGGCGGAACCTCCTCCAAGCCCGGCGCCAAAAGGTATCGCTTTCAACAAATGGATCTCTAGCGGGGGAATCTCGTATCTCGTCTTTAGGGCGTTCAGCGCTTTTATGACGAGGTTCTTCTCTTGGGGAGCGTCTACCGGGATTCCGGTCCCGGTGAAACTGGGCTGATCCGAGGCGACGATCTCGAGGGCATCCTTCACGGGGATCGGATAGAAGATGGTCTCTATATTATGATAACCGTCCGGACGTTTGCTTACCACGTTCAGACCTAGGTTTATCTTGGCATTCGGGAAACAGATCATAGTATTTAATGTTTGTTTTATATGATACGCGAAGATAATGTTTACCGATCAGAATTACCTTAATCTGATGGGCAAATAGGATAATCACACCAAAATTTCTCCATAAGTGTCATACCGCCAGCGACCTGTTTCTCCATATCCATTAGAATGCCCATAATTAAATGCCTGCTTAAAAGAAAATCCCTCCGACCCGCCCTCATTCTCTTTATAGTCAGTATGCGGTAGTAACAATGCAACCTGTGGCTTGAGCTTGTAACAATACTGAGCATTACGATTCTTTTTGCGCTATGCTCCGCTCTCGCTTCCATTCGCAGTAAGTTCGACAATTCATTCTCAATTGCCAGAGATATACTCGCCCTATTTAAAAAGAACTACCTGAATTATGCTTTATATCAGTTCCGTCAACCAATTTAGCTGTTGGATCTTCACGTCCAATTCACGTAATTGCTTGGAATATGAATCTATTTCTTTTTGTAAATCTGCCACATTTATTGTGCGGACATAACGGATTTCATTTGCCGAATAACGTTCTAAACTGCCCGTTGCCGATTGTGTGACGGAACGAAGGACGGAGATGCGCAATGCTAAGATATCTTTCTTTGCGATCATTTCCGTAAGGCTTGTACCTTCTGCAAGGGTAGCCATGTTGGTTCGGTTGATTCTGAAAATCAGTGTCTCCAAATCATTCAGATTATTATTCAACTCATCCATAAGCCCCCGTGGATCTTCTGCGGGCTCTTCACCTTCTTGAATCCGGGCATTGTTTTTTAGCCGGACTTCCAGTTGTGATATTCTTTTTTGTAAATCAGCTCGTAAGCTGAGAGCTTCTGCTAATTTCATAATTCGGTATGTTTTTAATGTTTGCTGTTCTTGCTCTTTTGGAATTGCATACCCGATCATGAAGAGGGCTGCTTCCAGAGAACGCATGTCTTTAAATTGGCATTCTGGGAAGTTTAATACTTCTTTTAATAGCCAATTGGCTTTAAGGTTGCATTCAATATGGATTTTTCCTCGATCAAGTTTAGAGAATTTGTAAATGTCGCTGTTAGGATTCCGATTAACCTCCGGATTTCGGGCATCACCATAGGCGAATTTTAATAAAGAAGGGACACCGCCTTGTTTCTGCTCTATACAATATTGTTTCACCAAATCGCATAAAGCGGCTCCTACACGACTATCGTAGATGATAAAATCATT
>ENA-UEPQ01000608-UEPQ01000608.1-human-gut-metagenome-genome-assembly--contig:-NODE-608-length-17633-cov-10.040556_pt1 | contig 17633 bp, 15 predicted proteins | sample MGYA00242903_ERZ507922 | MGnify/ENA primary metagenome ERZ507922 (study PRJEB26167, sample SAMN06115483) | human gut metagenome | host: Homo sapiens | place: China:Sichuan | collected 2014-10-16... | reverse complement strand
CGGATGTAATCGGATGCTTTACGGTTTATAAAAGTTCTAAGGATTACCCTGAGGAACTTAGAAAACTCATATTATAACGATTACAGCAAGTTCTTAAATTTTAGTGAAATTAAAGCATATTTTAAAGATGATTATCAAAATCTAGATTTTGAAATGAAACCTTATTGTTTTTTATTAACTCACCCAAGAGTTGCCTCTGGAGCTTATAAAATGGCATCTCGAGCCGAAGAAGAACAGTCTTCTGTATTATCTACAGCAGCTACAGGATTTCAGCTTTATCAAGACCCTATAATTTCTAAAAATACGGCTGTAAGTGATTTTAAACTTGATGATGTAATGAACTATGAAAAAGCTGTATCACTGTATCTTGTAGCTTCATCAGCAGATAGAGCAATTTTACAACCAATATTTCGCTTGATGCTAGATTTCTTTTTACGACGCAATATGAAAAATTTAACTGAACGAAAAAAGCATAAATGCCTACTATTATTAGATGAGTTCCCTCAAATAGGTAAAATTGACCAATTTGAAATGGCTATAGCTACTATGGCAGGCTATCAACTTCGTTCTTTAATCATTATTCAGAATTTAAGTCAGCTATACAGCATCTATGGCAAAGACACCTCGATTATCTCGAACTGTGCCGTAAGGGTATTTTACACGCCCAACGATGATAATACACCAAAAGTAATATCAAACATGTTGGGTAAAGAAACTATAACCGTAACCTCTAAATCTGAAACCAATAATTTATTAAAGAAAAACAAATCATGGCAATCTGCTGCTAGAGATTTAATGACAGTCGATGAAGTATTAAATCTTCCTGAAAGTCAAGAGATTGTTTTTATCAATGGTAAACGCCCTATTTTGGCTAAAAAGCTTTTATATTACAAAATCCCTTTCTTTTTAAATAGGGTATCTATATGGCAAAAAGAAGATAACAATGTACTTAATCCTAAATACCCACCACCTTTAAAATCAGATTATTGTACTATCGTGGATAGTTATACTAAGTTATTACCCAAAGCTGTAGAAAAAGGAAAATTAAATTCATTAAGCAATAACATAACGCTAAAAAAGAATACTAAAAAAATTAATAGTAAATTAAGCGTTATCAGTTTGTATATATTAACAATCAAAAATAAAATAAAAACCTTATTAGCTAAGAAAAAACAACAACCAGAAAAAATAGCACAGCCTAATTTTGTAGTTAAAGACAGTATAAATGAACTGCAAAAACCTAAAACCAAGACATCTATTACTTCAACTGAAGAAATCCCTGTAACAGCTATAGAAGATATACAACAAATTGAAGAATTAGAACCTATACAAAATGAAAGTGAGGATAATATGAATATGTTAGAAACTAAAACTGATGAACAAATACCAGGAATGGGTGATTTAATAACTAAACAAAATACAACTAAAACAACAGAAAATGAAGCTACATTTACAGATACCTTTGAAGATGATGACATTAATCAAGTTGAAGATAACTTAGAAGAAACTGTTAATAACAATAAAGATGAAGCTAAAAATATAGAAAAAGCTGAAGATAATAAAACTAATCAAGTAAATGTAGCAACTGAACAAATACCTACTGAAACTTCAACAAATGAGTCAAAACCTGTAGCAAAATCTGAAAAAACAATTATTAGAAGAAAACTTATCCAAAGGAAATCTTCTTCTGAAGTAGATATAAAAATGCTTTCATATTTACATGATTTAGGAATTACAAATGTTGAAGAACTAAATTTTTATTTAGATAATTGCACTCTATCTATAGATGAAACTCAAGAAAAAATAGCTAGATATCAACAAGAACTTGATGAATTAGCTGCTATTTATGATGAATTAGATGCTAGCTGATGAAAGATAATACTAGATTTAATGAAAGATTAGATTTTCTTTTTAAAGACATAAAGCCTTATTTGGTAAATGATGATGTCTGTGAAATTATGGTAAATGATGACTCTAAAATATGGATAGATACATTTTCTAAGGGACTTGTCTATACAGGGAAAATCCTCACAAATGATATCGTAAGTAATATTATTGTACAAATTGCAAACCACTCACATAAGATTTGCAATAAGGATAATCCACTTCTTGAAGCCGAGATTTTAAATATGCGTTTTCAAGGATTTTTATCGCCAGATATAGTTAAAAATTCAAGCTTTTGTATTAGAAAACACGCAAAAAAAATCTTTAACCTTGATGATTATGTACACAACAAAACCATGACTAAATATCAGCAAGAAATTATTATACAGGCTATTTATAATAGAAAAAATATCATAGTAGCAGGTGGCACAGGTAGCGGCAAAACGACCTTAGTAAATGCCTTGCTTTTTGAAATAGCTAAATTAAATAACAGAGTAATAATTATTGAAGATACCAAAGAGTTAAAATGTGATGCCAAAAATAAGCTGGCTTTAATTTCTACTAAAACTACATCAATGGAAGATTTATTAAGAGCAACGCTTCGTTCTCGCCCAGATAGAATTATTGTGGGGGAAGTTCGAGGTAGTGAAGCTTTCACACTTATAAATGCCTGGTCAACGGGACATAAAGGTGGTATCTCTACTGTACATTCTAATAGTGCTTTTCATACTTTAACAAGAATTGAAACTTTAGTAGGTTTTGGCACAGATAAGGTGCAACCTTCAATTATTGCAGATGCCATAGATGTAATAATTTATATCAAAAAACGCCAACAGGTAGAGTAATAGAAGAGATACGCAAAGTTATTACTTACGACAAGAAAAAAGAAGAATATATAACAGAAAAATTAGCTTAAAGGAGATTTTATCATGCAAAAAATTATTAAATTCATTATGGAAAATAAATTATTTATCTTACAGTTAACATTTTTAGGAATTATAGCTATGAATCAAACAGCGTTTGCTTCGGATTTTGCGAAAATACAAGAATCCTTATCCGCTCGCCAAAAAACAGCACCGGTTCCTGGTCCTCTTCGTTGTATTGAGAAATGGTAAAGAAGTAATAGAGTCCATCAATCATTTCCTCGATACACAAATCTATCCGAAGGACAAATATGACATTGCAGTGGCCGCCACGCAGTTGCCCGAAGAAGATTTGGTGACACTGCTCCAGATGCCGGTCAATATCGTTGTTCCCGACAAAGAACACTGCACAAAGATATACGCCATACAGCAAGTCATGGAGCGTTATTCTCCCCATGAGTATGATGCCATTACCATATTCAATTCCGACAATAAGATAGTTCCCAATGCGCTGGAGCTTTTCAACAATGCATACTACTCCGGATGCGATGCTATCCAGGCACACCGCATGACCGAGAACTTGAATACGAACATTGCCATACTTAATGCCACCAGTGAGGAAATCAACAACCACTTATTCCGCAAAGCCCATACCATACTCGGCTTTTCGTCTGCCCTCATAGGTTCCGGCATGATGTTTGACTTTGAGATGTTCCAGAAAATCACTCCACGATTGTCGGGGAGCGACTTGGCAAAGGCCACAGAAATGGAGCTTTTAAAGGAAAACATATACACCGAATATATGGAAGAAATCATATGCTATTGCAAAAAGACGGATGACACATCAGGCTACAGCAGGGAACGCCAGCGCTGGTTGGGTTCGCAATACCGCAGTTCCCTATTGGCATTAGGACAGTTTCCGATAGCATTTTTACAAGGAAAATGGGATTTATGCGAGAAGCTGTTCCAATGGTTGCTTCCATCCCGTTTTCTGCTCATTGTGTACATCACAGTGTGTGCCGTCGTAATGACACTGCTGGAATGGCCACTGTCCATCAAGTGGTATGCCCTTTTAGCCACTTTATTCATCACTTTCTTAATGGCTATGCCCGAAGGGGAAATCAACCGCAGATTCCGTCGCGCTTTCTGGTCCCTGCCGATATTGGTATTCACTTCTTTCATGAGCCACATCACAAGAATATTCAGAATAAGGAAGAAAGGAAATGCAGCAAAATGAGAATCGCCATCGAAGCCCAACGCATTTTCCGCAATGACAAGCATGGCATGGACTTTGTCATCCTGGAGACACTGAAAGAACTGCAAAAGCGGAAAGACGGTAATGAATATTACGTATTTGTTGCCCCGGGAGAGGACCGGTGCCTGGAAGAATCGGAGAATCTCCATATCATTGAGCTTCGCTGCCCTACTTATCCACTGTGGGAGCAGATAGCATTGCCCCAGGCTGTCAGGACGTTGAAAGCAGACTTGCTGCATTGTACATCGAATACAGCTCCGCTATGGTGTCCCGTCCCATTGGTGCTGACGCTTCATGACATTATTTATCTGGAACCGCGTCAGCATCGCAGTCCTTCCTTCTATCAGGAAATGGGATGGCATTACCGCCGCCTGATTGTTCCCCGCATCCTGAAGAAAGCAAGAAAGATTATTACAGTTTCGCAGTTCGAGTGTACCCGCATACGGGAAGCTTTGCAGCTTCCCAAAGAAGTCATTAAAGCCGTGTACAACGGCTACAGCGCTTACTTTACGATGCAGGAAACACCCGATGAGAGTATTGTGCAGAAATACATACCGCACCCGGACTTTCTTTTCTTTCTTGGAAATACAGACCCCAAAAAGAATGCGGCGCGTACCCTGAAAGCATACGCGTTATATCTGCAAGCATCCCAAACGAAACGCCCCCTTCTCATTGCCGATTTAAAAGAAGAATATATCGACCAGCTTCTTCAGCAAGAAGGAATCATCGGGATAAAAGAACACCTGTATTATCCGGGATATATCAGCAACAAAGATTTAGTAACCCTTTATAATGCAGCATTTGCATTCCTCTATCCTTCCTTGCGTGAAAGTTTCGGAATTCCTATGCTGGAGGCTATGGCTTGCGGCACTCCTGTAGTGACGAGCAACGTTTCGGCAATGCCCGAAGTTGCCGGTAAAGGTGCCATTTTAGTCGACCCTCAAGAACCGCAAAAAATAGCAGATGCCTTGCTACGTCTGGAGAATGATGCAACATTCTATCAGCAACAAGTAAATTACAGTCTGGAACGTGTAAAACTGTTCTCCTGGAAACACACAGCAGAAGAATATGTAAAGATATATCACAGTATTCACCAGTAATCGGCAAACATCATGAGAGACTTCATCATCACCAGCCTGCAAACATGGGACATCGAAATAGGTAGTACCATCAAGAATACTGCATTGGAAATTTCAAAGCAGAACCGGGTGCTCTACATAAACACTCCGATGGACATTTCCATCCGGCTGAGAGGGGACAGACAATCTCCGTCATACATCCGGCGTATGGACGTCATCAAAGGAGAGGCTTCACCACTCCGGCAAATCAACGCCAACATGTGGGTACTGGACTGTCCTTTCACCGTGCTCTCGGCCAATTTCCTGCCCGCATCGCTTTTCAATATCGTCAACAGAAAAAACAATGCCCGCATAGCCCGATGGATTGTAGAGCAGGCCACCGCGCTCGGCTTCAAGAATTACATTCACCTCATTGATACAGACATTTACCGCAGCCGCTATCTGAAGGAGTATATCCATCCGGCTGTCAGCATCTATTATCGGCGCGACTACATCATAGGCGAGGCCTACTGGCGCAGACACGGCACCCGTCTTGAGCCGGAATTAGCAGCCTCTGCGGACATTGTTCTGGCAAACTCCACCCGTTTTGCCGCAGAGTTGCAACCCTACAATCCCCATACCTACCCCATTGAAACCGGCGTAAACCTGGAGCTGTACAATCCGGCCAAGAAGTACGAAACACCCGGTGACATGCAAGACATTCCACGCCCTATCATCGGATATATGGGTACGATAAACAGTACCCGCCTTGACGGAGAACTGCTTTATCAGATAATAAGTCAGCGTCCCGATTATAGTTTTGTGTTCACCGGACCAGAAGATGACATTTTCCGTCGGAACCGTATCCATAGTTTGAAAAATGCCTATTTCACCGGACAAAAAAAAGTGGACGAATTACCGGCCTACATAGCTGCCTACGATGTCTGCATCAATCCGCAAATGGTGAACGAGATTACCGACGGTAACTATCCGTTGAAAATAGACGAATATCTGGCTATGGGTAAACCCACTGTCGCAACCAGTACCCACACCATGCGCAACATATTCGCAGGTCACACGCACCTGGCCATCAACCCGGAGGAATGGCTTGCGGCCATAGACCGTGCTGTGACCGAAGCTGACGACAAAGAACTGGCCAAACAGCGCATAGCCTTTGCCGAGACCCACAGTTGGGGGCATAGCGTGAAGAAAATATATGACATAATCGATAAATTCCTGAAGGAGAGAACTACATGAACTATCGTAATATAGATGACCTGAACCATTGCATCCTACAACATCTCAGCATTCTGCCACGGGATTTCGACCTCATCGTCGGCGTGCCCCGCAGCGGCATGTTCCCGGCCAATCTGCTGGCGCTCTATCTGAACCTGCCGGTCACGGACATAGATTCTTTCCGCAACGGACATATCTACCAGGCAGGAGAGCGCGGCAAGACTTTCAATATGACCGGCATCCGCAAAGTATTGGTGGTGGATGACAGCATCTCCAGTGGAAACGCCATGAATAAATGCAGGATATTGCTGCAGGACCTCAAGGACAGCTATGAAATAAAATACTGTGCCATTTACAGCACACCCGAAAACACCAAAGGCGTAGATTATCATTTTGAGATTCTGAGCTATCCCCGTTTCTTCCAGTGGAACATAATGAACCACTCCATCCTGCAAAAATCATGCATGGACATTGACGGCGTGCTTTGCGCAGACCCCACTCCGGAAGAGAACGATGACGGCGAGAAGTACCGTCATTTCCTGCTGAACGCTCCTCCGCTATTCATTCCCAAAGTCACCATTGGCACACTGGTCACTTCACGTTTGGAGAAATACCGTCCGGAGACGGAAGCCTGGCTCCGGAAGAACCATGTGAAATACAATAAGCTTGTCATGCTGGACCTGCCGGATATGGCTGCACGCCAACGGGCGAATTGCCACGCCTCCTTCAAAGCCAAAGAATACGGTTCATCCACCGACTACATGCTGTTTGTAGAAAGCTCTATGCCGCAGGCTGTGGAAATCAACCGCCTGACCAAGAAACCGGTACTTTGTACAGAAACTTTCCGGATGATTTATGAGTCCAAATCACTATACTATAATCTGAAGTCGGGAGAAACATGCCCGTGGCTACGGCGTTTTATGATAAGGGTACGCAACAGACTGAGAGCATTATCTCCTTCCAAGAAATAGCATTCGCAGCATTTTGGAACAGTTAAACAGTTTGTCTACTAATACCGGCCCGATTGTTGCAATAAAAGTTGCAGACAGCAATATGGGGACAATCGCATCAATCCCCATCATTTTCAGTATAATCCGCCCACCGGAAGTACCGAAACCATGAAAAAGATAAATACTGTACGCATAGCCGCCTATCCAGACAAAAAAACGGTTGTGCCACTTCGATGCCAGCAGCAGGAACAAGGTGGGAATCAACGTCACGGGATAAAGCAGCATGCTCAAAGAGGCGTATTTACCGGGATAGAACCACACTATCTGCATCAAGACAATCCCCCATAGCGCCACGGCAAGCAAGACACGCCTGACAGCCGGACAACTGTAGAGCGACACAGCAAAACGGCAGGCAGCCACGCCGACAAAGAAATAGGGCAATTGCCCCAAGGCTCCCTTGAAACTGAACAGGTTGGGAACCTCATGCAGAATCCAGACATCATTTATCCTGCTAAACACCAGAGCCACCACACAGCAGATACTCCACTTGCCCAGAGTGTCCATCCACTTCCGGCTGTCTATCCACCATTGCACCACAAAAATCAAGAACAACGACGGCAGATACCAATATATAGTGTAAGGAAATATATATATGCGCCACAACTGGCTGAGTTCCCCTTTATTATTGGTGCCCGGCATCAGATACTGTACCAGAAAATACAACGTGCCCACCGCCGCCATCGGCACCAGCAAGCGCAACGCTTTTTTCCGGACAAAACTTCCAAAACCGGAAGATGCGGAGAAAGGCTTCAGTGCATAAACCCAACCGGCAATGGCGGTAAACAAAGGCATCTGAATATAATCTATCCATACATAGAAATAACGCAATGGGTGGGGAAAATCAATCTTCATGCCGCCATCGGGCCCGGAACCGATGACATGTCCCACCACTACCAATAGAATAGCGATGCCACGCAAAGTTTCAACAGATAAGTTTTTTTCCACATTTGCCATATTGCAAATATACGGAATTTATCTGTAACCGGTCTCACTATTTCCTTCTTTATTCCTGCATTGACGCACTTTTAAAATTGTAAAAATACATCTCCTTCCGGGTAAAATCCGTATCTTTGCCATGTTTTTCTTAAAAACGTACAATGAGTAAAAAAAGTAACCCTGACCCTCTATAGCGAGGGTCAAAACGCAGTAAGCATCGAAAAGAATACTGCACACAGTAGAAATCCATTATTGGATCAGTTGGAAATCATTGCAGAGGCAATTGGCGGCTTACTGGAAGGGAAATCGTCTTTCTCCCAAAGCGAACTGCGCAGTCTGGCCCACATACGGCAGATGACACGTATGCACAAAACAAAGTCCGGAGAGTAATAGCTACTGTGAATCAAATGTTTACGAATGTAACAAGTAGAAGGCCGCCTAAAGAGAGGGCTCCACCGGCTACTTTCTGTAAAAAAAATCACATATTTCACCATTGTATGCCTAAGCACCCGAAAAAAGGCGGGAACACACGCAGAATAGCTTCTGAGGCCGATGAAATACTGCTAAACCTACAAAAGTCCATTTGCAGGCTTGTTCTGTTATACGTAACTTTGCCGCATATTTTAAAAGATATGACCGCTGAACAGTCTCTCCCTTACACATCACTATGAAGCCCTTCTATCCTTTCAGAATATAAGATAACTATCAGGAAATAGAAAACTAATACACGAAGAAAATGATTTGGTTCAAACACCCCAACGATTTGCCTAATGACAAAAGACTGGCCGCACTCATCGACAATGAAGGATGCAGGGGCTATGGCATGTATCTGCGCATCATCGAGATGCTCTGTGCACAGCCCGACAGGAAACTCAGTTTCAGTCAACTGAATATTATTTCAAGAAAAGGGTTCTCCAAAAAATACATGGAGAAAATCATCTGGGAATACAAACTTTTCACTATCCACGAAGAAGAATTTGAATCAGCCATCAACTTCAACTATACGGAAAAAGGAAATCATTTGCAAAATGATTTGAAAACTCCAGAAAAAACGGAGGATGCGAAAAATGAAGATAAATCACTGAACAACAGTGGTAATACAAACAAAACCAGCCTCGCGCGCGTAAGAGAAGAACAGAATAGAGAAGAACAGATGAAGAGAAAAGACGACGATGTCGTCCAAAAGAACGGCGGCGACGGCGGCATCACTCCCTACCAGAGCTGGAGGAAGCAAGTGGATGGCTTGTCGAAAAATCAACTGTTCCGTGAAATGGTCTGCATGAGAAGCGGATACAGTGTCCTGCTGAACAAGCATTTTGATACGGCACTGGAAGAATTCAAGAAACACATCGTACTCCTCGGAAAAGAGGAGAAGATGAACAGCCAGGAAGAAGTGCGAAGCTACTTCACGTTCTACACCCAAGCCGGCCAGCGCACCTCGCAGGAACTGCATATGCTGTTGCAGGGCCTCGAAAAGCAGCAGTCCGCCACCGCTCCTCCCGACCCCCATCGCTACGAGCAGCTGGTGAACGGACGGCGCACCTACCTGGGCTGCCCCATCCCCGACGGAGCGCCGCCCCGACCGGACAATACCGCCTTCTGGAACGAAACGACCCGTTCGTGGAGCTCGCAGCGACAGCCGCCGACATCGAAAAAGCCGAAACAGAAACCCGGCTGAAACGCCACACTCCGGCATCCGGAATGCCACACGTCAGCGTTCCGAATGCCACATGTCAACGTTCCGAATGCCACACCTCAGCACGTCCCAAGTGTGGCATTTACCCTCGTGAAGTGTGGCATTCCAACCCGCTAATTGTGGCATTTCAACCCCTCAGGCTGCCCTGAAACTAAAATCTGCGTCTAAAAAATTATCAGAAAACTACTAAAGCAAACCTATATGAGAAATTTCCATCAACACGGCATTGATACCCGCGGCCGCATCAGCGGCAAAATCAAGATCATCTGCCCGCAATGTAACGACACCCGCGGACACAAAGGCAACAAGTCACTCTCCGTAGACCTGGACAAAGGCCTGTGCTACTGCCACCACTGCGGCTACAAGCTCTACGTGCCCGACGACGCCGAAGAACGCCTCAAGCAGCAGCGCCGCGACATGCGCCGGAAGCCCGCCGCACCGCCCCAGCACTTCCGCCGTCCCACCTTCGACCCTGCCCGGATGCAACTCTCCGAGAACCTGGAACGCTACTGGAGCACCGTGCGCTGCCTGCCGCAGGAACTGCTGCGCACCCTGCGCATCACCGAAGAGACGGTGCGCCTGCCGGAAAGCAGCCAAGAGGAGAACTGCATCTGCTTCAACTACTTCGAAAACGGGACGCTCGTCAACACCAAGTACCGCAGCGCCTTGAAACACTTCATGATGGTGAAGGGCGCCGAACTCATCCCCTACAACGTGGACAGCATCCTCGGCACCCCGGAGTGCATCATCACCGAAGGCGAGTTCGACGCGGCAGCCATCATCGCCGCCGGACGCAAGGACGTCATTTCCGTGCCCGCCGGCGCCCAGAGCAACCTCACGTGGCTGGACCGCTTCGTGGAGTCGCACTTCGAAGACAAGCAGGCCATCTACATCGCCGTAGACGAGGACCCGGCAGGGCAGTCGCTCCGGCAGGAACTCACGCGCCGCCTCGGAGTGGAACGCTGCCGCATCGTGCACTTCGGCGAAGGCTGCAAGGATGCCAACGAGCATCTGGTGAAATACGGCGCCGAAAGCCTCCGCATCTGCATCGAGCAAGCCGAAGAAGTGCCCCTGGAAGGCATCTTCACCGCCGAAGACTGCCGCGACGACCTGCGCTCCCTCTACGAGAACGGCCTGCAGCGGGGTGCCGACACCGGCTGGGACAACTTCGACGAACACTGCACCTTCGAGCCCCGCCGCCTGCTGGTGATGACCGGACGCCCCGGCGACGGCAAGTCCGAATTCACCGACGAGCTGGTGCTGCGCCTCTGCCTGCGCCACGAGTGGAAAATCGCCTTCTTCAGCCCCGAAAACATGCCCATCGCCTACCACCTGCACAAGCTGGCGGAGAAGCTGACCGGCCACCGCTTCACCCCCGGACCGGGCATGACGGAAGCCGTCTACGGGCAGGCAGTGGGCTGGCTGGACCGCAACGTGTCGCACATCCTGCCCGACGACGGGAGCTACGGCATCGACCACATCCTGGAGAAAGCCCGCCAGGTGGTGCGCCGCAAAGGGGTGCGCATCCTCGTCATCGACCCCATGAACCGCCTGGAACAACGTCTGGAACCGGGGCAGACTGAAATGGACTACATCACCGACACGCTGAACAAGCTGGGACGCTTCGCCACCCGCAACCAGTGCCTCGTCATCCTCGTGGCCCACCCCCGCAAGGTGAACCGCAACGAAAAGGACGGCACCCGGCGCCGTGTCGAGATGAACGACATCAACGGCTCTGCCAACTTCGCCAACATGTCCGACTTCTGCCTCGTGGTAGACCGCAACGACACGAAGCAGATAGCCACCATCTACATCGAGAAGGTCCGTTTCAAACACTTGGGCAGTGCCCACACCGAAGCCAAGTTCGTCTACAACCACCTGAACGGACGCTACTGGCCCTGCGAGGAAGACGTCATCCACACCCCCCAAGGAGAGCAACTGGGACCGGTGAACACGCAGTTCGACAATGAGAATTGGTTGAAAAATAATGAAGAACAAGGCAGGTTATTCGAGTAAAAATCCGTATCTTTACAAGACGGAAAGAAGAGAATAGGTGCAAGCATGTGCAAACTGTGCAATCACGTGTTATCCGTGCAATCACGTGTTATCCCTATTAAAGAAAACATACAACCTAAACTTTAAAGAATATGATGAAACAGAATGATTCCTTTGCAGAGCCACGCTTCCCCGTCCGCAGTTACGGGAAAGGCGAACTGGCCATGTACTACCTTCCGGGCATTGCCCAGCAGACTGCCGTCAACCGGCTGAACGAATGGATACGCACCGCCCCCGGGCTGGAACAACGCCTGCTTGCCACGGGCATGAACCCTTATTGCCGACGGTACACGCCCGCACAAGTGCAGCTTATGATTAATGTCTTCGGGGAGCCTTCTTAAAAGGTTCCCCCCTTTTCACATAAATCCTCACCCCCACTCTGTCTATATGCTCGCGCAATGCCTCGTTTTCAAGATTGGCATATACCACCACTTCACGCACTTCATCAAAACGAGCTAAAACAGCACATATCCTGATTACTGTTTTCCAACATATTCCATGTCTTTTTATTCAGTTTACGCACATCTATGCGAATACAAATATACCTCCTATTTGTCACAAATCCAAAACAAAAGAAACAATAACCTCCCTTATCCTCTCCCAACCTCCTCCTACCTCCCCCAACCTCCCATCCTCCCTGCCCCATGTCCTATCTTTGTATCAACGAAACGGAGCAGAGGCCATCGCCGCGGAGACACCTCCTTTCCCCTTTCGGAATGAAACATTAACCATTAAACATCAAACATCATGTCAACAGCATTAGTAGTGCGCACACAGCGCCACAAGAAAATCGGAGACAGCAGCTCCCCCATGGTCTACACCCTGAAACGCAAGCCCCAAGATGCCAAAATCTTCGACCTTGCCCGTATCGCAAAAGACATTGAAGCACTGGGAGCCATGTCGGCCGAAGACGTGGAGCACGTAGGCAAAGCCATCGTACGACAGATGCGCCAGACGCTGACGGACGGCAACAGTGTCCGTCTGGACGGCTTCGGCATCTTCCACACCACCTTTAAATGCCGTGCCACCGAACTGGCCAAAGACTGCACCGTGAAAAACATCGAGCGCGTCAACATCCGCTTCAAGGTAGCCAACACCCTGCGGCTGGTGAACGACAGCAACGCCACCACCAAAGGTGGAGCAAACAACCTCATCTTTGAGCTTGTAACTGCCGACAAGGATAGCACCGGCGGAGGTTCCGGCGGCAATAATCCCGATGGCGGAGGTTCCGACGGAGACCAGGGGGAGAATCCGCTGGGATAAAAAAGAGGGATTAAGGATGAGCTTGTGTTCATTAATCATTAATCCTTAATCCCTAATCCTTAACCCTTAACCCTAATCCTTAAACATCAAACATCATGAGTACAAAATCATCAACCTGGGACAAGATTCTGAAAGTAATCATCGCTGTAGCTTCGGCACTTTTGGGTGCATTCAGCGCACACGCCATGAACAGCGGTGGTCCCTTTTAGCGAACAGCCCCCAAAGGCAAACAGTAAAGAAAAATGAGAAAAATTGATTTGATTGTGATACATTGCAGCGCCACGTGCGAGGACCGTCCCTTTACCGGGCAAGCTCTGGAAGCCGCGCACCGCCGACGTGGATTTGATGGCACGGGCTATCATTTCTACATCCGCCGTGACGGACAAATCCTGACTACCCGCCCGGTCGAGAGGGCCGGCGCCCACGCCCGCGGCTACAATGCCCACTCTATCGGAATCGCCTATGAAGGCGGATTGGACCACTATGGGAATCCCAAAGACACACGCACGGAATGGCAACGCCACTCGCTCCGCGTATTGGTCCGCGCTTTGCTGATGGACTATCCGGAAGCAAAAGTGGCGGGACATCGCGACCTCAGCCCCGACCTGAACAACAACGGAGAGGTGGAACCGATGGAATGGACGAAACAATGCCCGTGTTTTGAAGTAAAAAAAGAGAAGTGGTAACCAAGAAAAGGGAGGTGACAAAGCATGACAAAAGCTTTGCCACCTCATTTTTTATTCATACATTTGTTCTAATTAAGCAAAATGCGCATCAAACAAAGTTCAGCCGTATGAAGTACCCTATTGGAATACAGAGTTTTGAGAGCCTTATCAATGACGGATATATCTATGTGGACAAAACCGCCCTGATTTATCAGTTAGTACATACCGGTCGTTACTACTTCCTGAGCCGCCCGCGGAGATTCGGAAAGAGTCTGCTCATCAGCACACTGGAAGCCTACTTCAACGGGCAGCAGGAACTGTTCAAGGGACTGGAAATGGAACGGCTCGAAAAAGAATGGACGAAATATCCGGTACTGCATTTGGATTTGAACACGAGTAAATACGATGAGAAGAACAGTCTTATCGACATATTGAACGATACCCTCTGCCAATGGGAAAACATCTACGGAGCCGTCTCCAGCGAAGTCAACCCCGAACTGCGTTTCAAGGGAATCATCCGCCGCGCCTACGAGCAGACCGGCCAGCGCGTGGTCATCCTCGTGGACGAATACGACAAACCCATGCTCCAGTCCATAGGCAACGAGGAACTGCAGAACGAATACCGCAACACGCTCAAAGCCTTCTACTCCGTAATGAAGACGCAAGACCGGTATATCCGTTTCGGATTCCTGACGGGGGTGACGAAATTCGGAAAGGTCAGTGTGTTCAGCGACCTGAACAACCTGATAGACCTCTCCATGGACCGACAGTTCCAGACGCTCTGCGGAATGACCGACAAGGAGATACACACCTATTTTGAAGAACCGCTGCACCAGATAGCCGAAAACTACGGTATCACCTACGACGAAGTCTGCCTGCGACTGAAAGAACGGTACGACGGCTACCGCTTCCGTCAGAACGGAACCAATCTGTATAACCCCTTCAGCCTGCTGAATACGTTCCGTTCCTTGGAGTTCGGCAGCTACTGGTTCGAGACCGGCACCCCCACCTACCTTGTGAAACTGCTGAAAGACAACAACTTCTGTCTGCCCGACCTTACGAGTGAAGGAGTGACTGCAGAGACACTGACAGACGTGGAGTCGTTCAAGGATAATCCCATTGCCGTGATTTACCAAAGCGGCTACCTCACGATAAAGGAATATGACGAAGAATTCAACATCTATCGGCTGGGATTCCCCAACAAGGAAGTGGCCGAAGGATTCATCAAATATCTGGTTCCCTACTACATGCCGATAAAGGACAGTGAATCCGTCTATTTTGTATCAAACTTCATTGCAGATGTACGCAAGGGTAATCCGGAGCAGTTCATGACCCGCCTGGCCACCATGTTTTCTGATACGGACTATAAGATTGTGGGCGATGCCGAACTCTATTTTCAGAATGCTTTCTTCATCGTGATGCGCATGATGGGATTCTATACCAAAGTGGAGCGTCCTACCAGTGAAAGCCGTATGGATATGGTGATAGAGACTAAGGATTACGTCTACATCGTAGAGTTTAAACTGGATGGTACACCCGAGGAAGCCCTGCAACAGATAGAAGACAAAGGATATGCCAAACCCTTCGCAATGGACCACCGGAAGCTGTACCGCATCGGCGTAAACTTCTCGTTGGAGAAGAGGAGTATTGACGGATGGAAGATTGAATAAAAGCACACTACGGAAACAACTAATTATCAAAAAACTTACCTACAAAACACAGAAAAAGGAAGCATACTATTTTTTGTGTTCTTTTGCCGGTAATAACAAAAAACTTATGCCTCAGGAGTCACGCCTTAAAAAATCATTGCTCAATGCGCGGGTTAACCTCATTTTTTATGTCCTGAGTTTAGCCCTATCATTTTTTTCCAGGAAAATCTTTCTGGATGCATTGGGCGCAGACTTTATGGGGCTGATAGGTACACTGAACAATCTCTTGGGTTTTCTGAACCTTGCCGAATTGGGTATCAGCACAGCCATCGGCTACGTTCTGTATAAACCCCTCTTTGAACACGATAAAAGGAAAATCAATGAAATCATTTCCGTTTTCGGTTTCATCTACCGCCGTATCGGTTTCATCATTCTAAGTGCAGGATGTGCCTTGGCATGCTTCCTACCCCTGATATTCCCCAATAATGTCTTTGATTTAGGCATCATCTATTTTGCATTTTTCTCGTATCTGACCACTTCACTAATAGGATATTTTGCCAATTACAAGCAAACCCTTTTGGGAGCGGACCAGAAAAACTATGTAGTGACAGCCTATTTTCAAAGTGCCGTACTGATAAAGACTTGTCTGCAAATGGGATTAGTCTATTATACGGGCAACTATTACCTGTGGATTAGCCTGGAACTTCTGCTGGGCATTGTCTATTCCATTATCCTGAACTGGAAAGTCAACCAGGTATACCCTTGGCTGAAAAGCGAAGTGAAACAAGGCAAGCTGCTTTTCAAGAAATATCCGGAAGTAACCCGGTATACCAAACAGCTATTTGTCCATAAACTGGGCAGTTTCGTACAATTCCAAACCACTCCCTTCCTGGTATATGCCTTCGTCTCTCTTAAGACTGTGGCATATTATGGAAACTATACCCTCATAATAGATAAGATAAGTATATTTATCAGCAACCTATTAGGGAGTACCAATGCAGGAGTAGGTAACCTGATAGCCGAAGGTGATTCCAAACGTATCCAGCAAGTATTCTGGGAGTTGATGGGTATCCGTTTCTTGATAGCCGGAACCATTTCATTTGCCCTGATTCGACTGACCGGCGCTTTCATTTCATTATGGTTGGGAAGTGAATATGTATTGCCCCAACACATTCTGTACCTGATTATCATCAACTCGTTCATCAGCTACACCCGAGGTGCCATAGACCAATTTACCTATGGGTATGGCTTATTTCAAGATACTTGGGCTCCCATTGCGGAAGTAATCATCAACTTGACTGTTGCCATCATTGCCGGACATTTTTGGGGACTGCCGGGAATTTTGATGGGCAACATAACCAGTTTATTTCTCATCATAGTCATTTGGAAACCTTACTTTCTTTATTCGCAAGGATTCAAAATATCCGTTTTCCACTATTGGACGGGCTACATCAAGCATCTGCTGATTATACTGCTGCCGGGAATAGTATGCTACCATCTCTATCCAAGCAATGACTTTACACCGGAAAGCTCTTTTACACATTGGATTCTCTATGGAATGATTCTGATTTCCACTTATGGGATATTAACCTGCTCGTTGCTCTATCTTTTCACTCCGGGCATACGTGCATTCGCTCACCGGATACTGAAAAGGCATCATTGATTGTTTTTCAAACGGTCAAAAACTTTCTCCCATTCATCCACCACATTTTGTATATCAAAACGTTTCACATGCTCCATACAATGCTTTGACATCTCCCTGCGCAATTCCTCATCCTTCATCAATACGCCCAGCTTCCGTGCAAACTGCTTACAAGAGAAAGGAGGAACCAGCACGCCGGTCTGTCCGTCTTCTATAATATCCGTTATAGCAGCGAACGAGTTGAATGCCACCGGAATCGTTCCGAATGTCATGGCTTCGGTCAATACCATTCCCCAGCCTTCAAAATCACTTGTCATACATAAAATACTTGCATCCCGGTAGAACGAATCAGGATTTTGGTATCCTGCAAAAACAACACGTTCCATCTTTGAAGACTTTTGCTCCAACTCCTTCCGTGTCG
>ENA-UEPQ01000598-UEPQ01000598.1-human-gut-metagenome-genome-assembly--contig:-NODE-598-length-17787-cov-12.388650_pt1 | contig 17787 bp, 10 predicted proteins | sample MGYA00242903_ERZ507922 | MGnify/ENA primary metagenome ERZ507922 (study PRJEB26167, sample SAMN06115483) | human gut metagenome | host: Homo sapiens | place: China:Sichuan | collected 2014-10-16... | reverse complement strand
GGTGCTCCGCAACGGAGCACCCGTGCAGTCAGGCTCAGCGCTTGATCTGCTTCGTCACGAACTCGACGGCTTCCTCCCGTTTCTTTGAAATTATCATTGGACAAATCTCCGCAGTTAACAATAAATGCCGCATCTTTATGATATTTCACAATGGCATCCACGATTAAATCCGAAACTTTTCCTTGCAAGCTTGTTCGGGTTGCAGTAATATGCGTATCCGATAAAGCGATAAATTTAAAAACACTTGTTTCCATACTCTTATTTTTTTAATTGTTATTACTAAATCTATCCCTCCTTTTTCCTCCTCTCTTTCAGGGATTTCAGGTTAATAACTCATATTCTCTCTCACGAATCATCGCTCATTATCTTAAAGAGCTTTTCATTCTTTACTTTTCCCTTCTTACGGTCTCTGCTCATACGTTACTCCGGTGCCGTTGCCCGGCACAACGATGGAGCCCGGGAAGTCGCCCCAGTCTTTCTCCCAGAAGCCGTACAGGGTAAAGGGCGTGGGGTTGTTGTTGCAGTGGAGCACCTCCAGCGCTTTGTTCTTCGACACGTCGAGGGTCGAGAGATTGTTGTCGTAGCACTCGAGGAGCGTCAGCGCTTTGTTCTCTGACACGTTGAGGGTCGAGAGGTTGTTCTGGTCGCAGTAAAGTCTCTCCAGCGCTTTGTTCTTCGACACGTCGAGGGTCGAGAGGGCGTTGTCACTGCAGTTGAGGGCCGTCAGCGAGGTGAGGGCCGACACATCGAGGGTCGAGAGTTTGTTCCGGTCGCAGAGGAGCACCTCCAGTGCGGTGAGGGCCGACACGTCGAGGGTCGTAAGCTTCGGGTGGTTGTAGCAGTCGAGCCACGTGAGTGCGGTGAAGTGTTCGATGCCCGTCATATTGGCGATGGGCGGGTCGAAGTAGCCGTTGATGGTGAGCTTGGTGAGGCCGTCTATCTTCTGCCTGGTTATCGGGTCTCCCTGGTTGATGCCGAGCGCGGCGGCCAGTGCGACCCGGAAGTTGGCATCGGGGAAGAACTCGTCCGTCAACCGCAGCGTTATTTGCACGGTGATGTCGTACGGCTTCACCTCTCCGGGGAGGAACTGGACGCTTTCGCCTGCCGTGTGGGTGAAGATGAGGGCCGGCGTATCCCACCCGAAGGTAAAGAGCGGGTTGCCCTGGGCGATAGCCTGCGGGGGGACGAGGGTGTACCAGGCGCCATCGATGTTCCGCAGGTTAATGTCGGTACTCGTCCCCGTGGCATTCATGGTTTCGTTGGCGAGACTCAGGGAGGCAGTGGGTTTCATCCCCTTGAGGGTAACGCGGTTGGGCACGCCAAGCTCGTCGTTTGCCACGGTTACTTTTACCATCGCCAGTTTGTGCCCGAAGGTAAGCGATACGGGAGTGGTTCTGGGGGTTACGCCGGTGGTGGTAGCTGTCATGAAGTAACTGGATGCGAACCCCGCGGCAGTGCTTTGGTCAGTTTGCACGGTAAAGGTGATATCAGTAGGGTCCAGCGTAGTATCGTATGGATAATAGGCGTAAAAATGGAGCTGCTCGCCGCCTGTAGGGTAATATTCTCTATCGGTGGGCAGGGTGTACGTCCAGCTGCCGCTGTTGTATTCCATCGGCATATTGTCTACCCAGTTGCCGTTGGGTTTCAGGGGGGCTGTGCCTTTTACGATGTACAGGCCCACTTTGTCGCCGTTCGTCCATGTGCTTTCGCAGGTGGTTAGGTCGGTGGCGACGCGGGTCTGCGGTGAGGTGTCCGATGGTGTGGCCGTAGCCTGGGTTATCTCGATACGTATCTTTTGCGGGTCGCCCGGTTGCTGAACGTCGGTATCGTTCTCCTTGTCGCACGCGCCCAGCAGAAGTAGTGGGACAAGTGTCAGGAGTGCTTTCCCCTTTCGGGAAAAAGAGGAAAACTGTGCTGGGATTATTGATTTATGATTCATAATGCTAACTATTAATTGGTGATGACTATTATTCGGCAATGCCGCTTCCGGGAGTCGTAGTCTCCCACTTTTTGATGCTTCCGCTCACATTCACGGCGTGTTTGGTGATAAGAACATCGAAGGTATAAAGATTGCCCGCAACCAGGCTCGCTATATTATCCGACATCTTCCAGGTGTAGGATTCGGCGCCAGCGGTAAAGGTAACGGTATGGGTGGCTCCGAGCGCGGCTACGGGTAGCAGGATGGCTTCGTAACGCACACCGGCGTCAACCGCGCAGGGGGTGATGGAAGCCGGAGCGCCGTTACCGGTCAGTCCCCCTGTCCCCTTCAGGTCAAATGCGGCGGTAGTGTTCATCCCGTTAATGCTTACGGCTGTGATATTACCCGTAACACTGGGGTCTTTGGTTACGTTCATTATCAACTTTACCAGTTGATGCACGAAGGTAAAGTTCACGGGGGCAGTATTGCTTTTATCGTATCCTGCTCCACCGTTATTCATACGGGGGGCGTACATCAGGTCGATGGCCGTCTGCGAGGTCTGGTCAGCCACATTGACCGGGTAGACGTAGCCTGCTACGGTGGCATTGTGGGGATAATAGGCGATGAAATCCACGCTGCCGGTTAACGGATAGTAGATAGTAGTGGCACCGGGCGTGAAAGAAGTCTTTATACCATCTACGGCTGCGGTGTAGCGAATGTTTTGCGCACCCTCGGCCACGGTAGCCGTTCCGTTTTCAACCATATAGATTCCCACGGGGTCGCCTGTTTCCCACACACTATTGTCCTGTGGGTCTATCGCGACTTTAGTAGTCGGCAAAGCGGTTATTCCTGACATAAACTTGACTGCTAAACCATTGCCGTTGTCCTGAATATCCTCATCCACATTGCACGAAGTAAGGAACATTGCGCCTGCAAGCGCTACCATTGTAAAAAATCTGTTTGTATTCATATCTCTTTTAATTTAGAATGTAATTTATTATCCTCTCTTTTGCTTAGTTGGCCACGACGGAACCGCCTTTAACGGGTGTCCAGTCGGTGATGGTGGCGGTGAATCCGGCGCTTGTCGGGGTTTCCACTATTTTGCCTCCCAAGGTGAGCGGGGTTTTCTTGTCCTTGTTGAAGTCGGCAAGCTCCGCCGTCAGGTCGCAGCCCTCGATGCCGTCGGCATCGGTGAGCGTTACCGGTTTCGGGGTGTTGCCCTCAAAGTATATCTGGGCGTGTAACTTCTGCCCCGTGCCCGCTACGCCGAGCAGCCGCACGGTGGTTGCCCATTTTCCGGCGTTGGCGCCATCGGCAACCTTCGCGAAGGTCAGCGCCACATTCTGCGGTGTGCTGTGCGTGCCGTTGTCCATATCAAGCGTGGAAGCAGCGCCGGAGAGATAGCCTTCGATACGTTCTATCCTATCCGTCGTTCCTCCCGTCGGCTCGATAAAGAGCGTCAGTTGCCGTACTTGCTGCTGCATGGCGGTAGTCAACTCATAGTCGGTATCTGCTGCTATTTCGGTATCCAGCGTGGAGGTGAACAACCAACCCGGCATTTCCTGCACAAACTGCCCTACACCGTCCACGTTGCCTGTGGCTTGGGCTACAGTTACTATGGCTTCGTTAATGGAAATATGCTCCGGCGTGTTGTAAACGCGAAGGTGGTAACTGCCCGGTTTGAAAAGATTGTCGAGCGTGTTCGTGGCATTGCTTACGGTGGCCGAGTATTCGCCCACCGTCACAGTGTAGCTTGCCGGAATATCTATCCCGGCAGTACGGGCGCTCCAGTCCGTAGCAAGGGTAACTTTCCCATTTTCGGGGTGATCCGTGTTGTAAATAGGGTCCTTCACGTCGCAACCGGCAAGAAATATAAGCACCCAAATACAAAGTAATTTAATTGTTGTTTTCATATATCACATTTTTATAGTCCTACTTTTTACTGCCTATAGTCCATACAAGGCTTATTCCTGCTTGCGTTGGCCCCCAGAAGTTCTTTGTTTTATCCCGCTTTTTATAAACACGAACGCCGTTAATCATCCCGAAGCTATCATAGTCGAAGCGTGTGTAACCCAAACCAAGGTTAAAATCCACCGAGAAGTTACGGGAGAAGAATAGCTGGTAACCGACCGTCAGCCCGGCTCCCCACATCTTGCCCTGGTAGCCCGTATCTTTGGATACGATGTCGCCAAGCATATACCTATATATATTATATTCGCCATAGTTACCCGAAGCTCCGAGATAGAAACGTCTCGCATTTCCCATATACCAGCGTACTTCAGGATTGAGCAACCACATCTTCTGTACTTTGTCCTGTCCACTGCTCCACCAAGCGAGGCTACCGTCCAGCTTCACACCTACACTACGATTTATGCGCCACTCCACGCCAAGAGTCGGCAGCAACAGGACGTCGTATAGCAAATTTGTCCGAACAGCGAAACAATAAGGTGATGCCGTTTCTGAATGAACGGGCATGATCTCCGCCAACGGTTCACTCATTGTTTCGGTAGATTTTTCTTCCACTACCTGCTGCTGTTCGGATTTGTTTTCGGTGCGGGGTTTCGGCTTATCTTCCTCCTTTGCCACCGGTTTAGATTGTTCGGTGGCTGCTGCCGGAATGCGCAGTTTCACCACTACCATATCATTATTGCCATTATAAGCGGTTGCATGGTTAGCCGTGATGAAATCGGTCTCCCTCAACCCTCTCTGTGTGATTAGTTCCGACTTTACACGATTGGCCCGCACAAATGCCGTGCGCAAGTTCTCTTTTGCGGTAGGCTGCGAAGTGCAATATCCATCCACATAAACAGGTATCTCTCCGGCGGTAATGCGGTCACGATATTTGTCCACCAGTGAGTAAAGCCGCATTAGTTCACTCTCGTTGTCCTTTAAGATAAAGAGGTCTTCACCCGCCCGGAAACGGAATGTCATAACCGTGTCAACTGCCGTTTGCGCAACCGATGTACCGACAGTCAACAGACCTAATAAGGTCACTAACAGTAGTCTGTAAAATGTTCTCATACTTTATTTATTTGTTGATAATTTTAATCTCAATTCCGACGGCGTCAGTCCCGTCAGCCGGCGGCAAATCCTTGCGAAGCTCTGCCGGTCGGCAAAGCCGGCACGCGAAGCAATATCAGTTATCCGGCACTTGTCCGTTCCCGCCTGACCCATCAACCGGATGGCTTCCTGTATTCGCAACTCATCCACAAGAGTAATAAAACTCTTGCCCAGATAATTATTGACCGCGTGAGAGACATAGTAACGCGACACTTCCAAACGGTCCGCTACATCATCCAGCGACAGGTGGTGCTGCGTATAAAGTTTTTCTGATACAACCAGTTCCCGAACCTGGACAGCCAGGTTTTCAAAATAGATTTTACGGTTTTCATCATAGGTATTCATAATGCCGATTTATTTTTGTTACATCGGCAAATATAAACGAGAAACTCCCGACAAACGGAATTAATTCAAGGATTACTACCGATTTGTCAGGGATAATGGGATGTTTTTGGGGGATTCAGAAGGGTGATACGACTTTATTCACTCTTATTCTTACGGAAATCTTTAGGGGAAATCCCGGTTATTTTCTTGAATACTCTGTATAGGGATTGACGGTCATTAAAACCCACTTCAAAAGCAATGGCATCTACCGTAAGGTCATCGCCCCCGGGTTCGGACATGATGCGGATGGCTTCTTTCACCCGGAACTCGTTAACGTAAGAGTTGAAATTTTTGCCTGTGCAACGGTTCAGTGCATTGGAGAGATAGTAACGGTTGAACCCGGTCTCTTGGGCAAGGGTGTCGAGCGTCAGGTCGGTGCGTTTATACACCTTTCTTTCGGTCATGGCTTTTTCCACTTCAGCCATTGTTATCGCGTCGTGGGTATCTATGGCAGGTTGACCTGTTTCTGCAGCAAGGTGTCCGTCGTCGCAGATAGTTTCCTCGATGTCAACGGGCAATACTTCTTTTTCACCGGAGGATTGCAGTGCCTGCTTGTCTTCCGGTTGTATGTCTTCCGCTCCGGTTTGCTCTGTATCGGGCACTTTTATGCCTGCCCACTGCTGGCTCCGGCGTACCAGTTTCCGGTAGGCGTTACGTGTCCGGCGATAAAAATACAGTATCAGTCCCAATAAAAGAAGTATGATGACCAGTGCCGTTCCGGTCAAAATGGTTGTATGACGATACATCCGGCTACGAGCTTGCTCCGACTCGATTTTGTGGTCATTAAGTTTCTGGTCGGCTGCCCTGAGCCGCTGTTCCACCCGGCGAAGTACCAGTCCGCTGAAGGCTTCCGCTTCCTTGTCCTTAGCCATCAACGTGGAGTCGAGGTATATTGCCGCTGCTTTTTGATTTCCCGTCACGGCATAATAGCGCGCAAGCACCTCATACAGGCGGCTTTCTTTTTCGGGAATACGGGTGCGGGCATGGTAATCCAGCGCCATGTCAATATACTTTTTAGCCGCTTTCAGCTCTCTTTTCTCCAGATAAATTTCTGCCACATCCGTTGCACGGGACGATACAAATCCGAAATCATTAGGACGGGTAATCTTATCAATGCCCGGAAGCAGCCATTTCAACGCCATGTCGGGTTGCTTCCGCAGGTAGAAGTTATAACCGATATTCGCTTCGGTGATGCCCTCCCACACAACTCTGTCCGGTTCATAGGCCCGTGTAAGTTTAAGCAAAGCCATAAAGCAGGAGTCGGAGCGGTCATAATCCCTGAAACCGTTACGGTACGAAAGGGCCATTCCGCTTATGGCGGGATTTAGTGAGCCGTAATAGTTATCCGTAACGTCAGGGTCTGCCGCCACTTTTTCATAATATTTAATGGCATCGTTGTATTCTCTGAAGTTATAATACAAGTTGGCTATTTCGTTGTATATATATGGACGCGGGGGGAATTCTTTGGTTGTCACCGAGTCCAGCATGGCTGCTACTTTTAGAAAACAGTCGAATGCCTGCTCATAGTCCTTCACGAAAATCCGGTATCCTTCGGCTGCCTGATAAAGTCCGTATATCCGTATAAACGGGAAATTCTTCTGTTCCGCACGTCTCGCCAGCATTTTCATATCGGTCGAAAAATCTTCGGCTGTATAATCGGACGACCATATGAACCCGCCCCGGCGGCTATTATAGAAACGGACGGTATTTGCCACCAGGTCATTTACCAGCTTCCACTCTCCGGACTTGTCGAATGCAGCCGCCTCTTCGAACAGTGCTACCAACCGGGTGCGTGAAAGTGAATCACCGTGCAACAGGCTACCCACTACCTGCATATAGGTGTCGTGATACTCTGCATAAGGCTTACCCACCATTTCAAGAAGCGGATTTCTATCTTCAGAAGATAGATTCGTATCCGTGCACATGGCACGGATACGAGATGATAAATTTGCTTTCTCGGCAGAAACGGTGCCAGGGAAAAGCAAAACTACGAAGATAAATAATAGTGTTTTTATAATGTATTTCATAGGTACTATTAGATTACACAGAAGCCAGGGTTTCGATTACAGGAAAATACAAGAAAAGGGTTCTTTTCTTCTACCATTCACATTGTCAGACTCTTTTGCTACCTTTCTTTTATATTATACTTTGTTTGTTCACGCTTTATTTAACATTTTAATCTTGCAAATATATTAATTTCGTGTGTACTTTCCATGAATTTCAATAAAACAAAATTGCTTTATTATAACATTTCGCATATTTCATTCAGATTGTGTGCCACTTGCTTCCACTTCGGTGCCACTCAATGCCACTCCTTATTGACTCCATTGTAATACAACTACTTGCATCTACTTTCGCTCCGCATTACTATTGATGCAGATTTAATAGTTTAATTATGATGGACGAAAATCAGAATGAAGAAGAAGTATTGCTCGTCGCCGACAAAGACGACGGCGGCAAGCTCAAGGCAGTGGACAAGTCCGCTGCACGGGAAGGCATTTTTCGTATGCTTTTACCCTCGATGGAGAATATGGACGATTTTGTAAGGGTGAGCAGCCAATCGACCATATTGGAGGACTTTTTCCGCAACTTGCATCGCCAATATGATCGCCCCACCGACTTCCGGTTCTATCATATTCCGGCAGCGTTGTTCGGCACATTGGATGTTTTCACCGATATGCTCCGGAATCCGGAGGACAACAAGGATTTCATTGCACAGTACGAAGTGAACCCCGATGATTATGCAAAGCAGTTACCGGAACAGCAGACAGCCAACGGAGAAACCGTTTCCGAACAGACCGCAACGACGGAACAGACCGGTGCGGAGCAACAATCGGCGCAACCCGTCGGCATCGAGAACCGCATCGATTGGGAACAACTCGCCCGTCTGGGTGTCACCCGCGAATCATTGGAACAGTCCGGTGATTTGTCAGCCGTACTTTCCGGCGGCAAGTCCGGTCTTGTCACCATCACCACCGAAGTGGAAGGCATCCCCATCACCACGCAGGGACGCATCCATTTCGCGGAAGGCAAGGACGGCAAACTGGACTTGAAGATTGACTGCTACCGTCGCGAACCTGCCCTCGACTTGCCCTTTTATGGCGTACTGCTGGACAAGGAAGCGAAGGACAATATCCTCGCCACCGGCAATGCCGGGCAGCCCGTCGCCCTCCCGTTGGATGGCGGCGAACCGAAGCCCTGCCTCATTTCCCTCGACAAAGTGACGAACAATCTCGTAGCCGTCCCGGTGGACGACATCCTTATCCCGATGGATTTCAAGGGCATTACGTTCACCCCGGAACAGCACCGCCAACTTTCCGAAGGCAGGAAAGTATTAGTGGAAGGCATGGCTTCACAATGGGGAAGTCCATTCGATGCCTATATGCAATACAATGTAGCCAAAGAGAAATTCGACTACAATTTTGACGGACTGGACAGAAACCGCTATAAAAAGCAGGAAAAGGAGCAAAAAGCAGCAACCGCACAGTCACAGACTGATGCGCAATCACAAGCCCCCTCACAGCCTGCCGCCAACAAATTCTTCATCCCCAAGAAACTGTTGGGCAAGGAACTCACCCCCGAACAACAGGAGAAATTCGGAAAATTAGAGACCATCTACGTCACCGGCATGAAGGACAGGGACGGACAGCCGTTCAATGCCTACGTCCGCATGAACCTCGACCGTGGCAAGCCCGATTTCTTCCGTTACAATCCCGACAAAGCACAGAGCCGTGCAAGGGAAATTACCCCGACCGCCGAACACAAGACACAGGTAGCAGTGAACAACGGTGCGACCGCCGAAGCCACCAGGCACGTGCAACGACCTCTGAAACCTGCCCAGGCACAACCTGCACAGGTTGAAGCGGCAAAGAAGGCAGAAAATAAAAAGGGCAAAGGCAGAAAAATATAAAAACTAAAAAGGAAAAGTTATGAAAGTAATCATTGCAGAAAAACCGAGTGTGGCACGGGATATTGCCCTGATAGTAGGCGCGAAAGAGCGCAAGGACGGATATATGAATGGTAACGGTTACGCCGTTACCTGGGGCTTCGGTCATCTGGTGGGGCTTGCCATGCCCGAAGCCTACGGCTACGAAGGCTTTCGCCGCGAGAACCTCCCCATCTTTCCGGAGCGTTTCCAGCTCGTACCTCGCCAGATAAAGGACGGCAAGCAGTACAAGGACGACCCCGGAGTAGTCAAGCAACTTGCCGTTATCAAAGAGCTGTTCGACAAGTCCGAGTCCATTATTTGCGCCACCGATGCCGGTCGCGAGGGAGAATTAATCTTCCGCTACATCTACCATTATCTCGGTTGTAGCAAGCCCTTCTCCCGTCTTTGGATCAGCAGCCTGACCGACAAAGCCATCCGTCAGGGGCTGGATAACCTGAAAGACGGCAGACAGTACGACAATCTTTACCGCAGTGCCAAGGCTCGCAGCGAAGCCGACTGGCTCGTGGGTATCAATGCCTCCCAAGCCTTGTGCCTTTCTGCCGGACGTGGCGTGTTCTCTCTGGGCAGAGTGCAGACACCCACTTTGATGATGATATGCAACCGCTATATGGAGAACAAGAACTTCACCCCGCAGAAATACTACCAGCTCTGCGTACAGTCCGGCAAAGACAACATCACCTTTGCCGCCCTCTCTGCCGATAAATACGAAAAGAAAGACCAAGCCGACAGCAATTTGCAGCAAATCCAGTCCTCCGGCACATTGCAGGTCACCGCTGCCGATAAGAAAGAAGCCGCACAGGAGCCGCCTTTATTATATGACTTGACCACCTTGCAGAAAGAGGCAAACGTCCGTCACGGCTTTTCAGCGGACAAGACCCTCTCCATTGCACAAAGTCTGTATGAAAAAAAGGTCATGTCATATCCCCGTACCGGCAGCCGCTATATCTCCGATGATGTATTCGACATTATTCCGGAGCGTATCCGTCTATTGGCAGCCTATCCCCGTTTTGCAGCCTATGCCGCCACATTGGACGGTCAGCCGTTGAACAACCGCAGTGTCAATGCCGCCAAAGTCACCGACCACCATGCACTGCTCGTTACCGAGAACCTGCCCGGCGAACTCTCTCCGGACGAGCGAACCATCTACGAGATGGTAGCCGCCCGCATGCTTGAGTCCTTTTCCGGCAAATGTATCATGGAAAAGACCGCCGTCACCTTGCAGGCTGCCGGTGTCACATTCTCCGTACATGGCAGTGTCATCAAGGTTCCCGGCTGGCGTTCCGTGCTCAACCTTTCCGATGAAGAAGACGAGGACAGTGCCACCTTGCCCGAACTTCATCAGGGCGACGCCTTACCTATATATAATAGTGAAGTATTGGAGAAACAGACCAAGCCCCGCCCGTTCCATACCGAAAGCACCTTGCTTGCAGCAATGGAGAGCGCAGGCAAGGAACTGGAAAATGAAGAAGAACGCCGGGCGATGAAAGAGGTGGGTATCGGCACCCCTGCAACCCGTGCCGCCATTATCGAGACCTTGTTCAGCCGTGACTATATCCGTCGGGAAAAGAAATCGCTCGTTCCGACAGAAAAAGGACTCGCCGTGCATTCCATTGTCAAGGACAAGAAGATAGCCGACATATCCATGACCGGCAGTTGGGAGAGTGCCCTTGCCAAAATTGAGACCGGCGAAACCGATGCCGACACCTTCCACCGTGGAATAGAAGTCTATACCGCACAGATCACGACCGAACTCCTGAATACCGCCATCTCCATAGCATCCGCAGCCGATGGCCCCGTATGCCCCAAGTGCAAGCGGGGGCACGTGCTGTTTTACAACAAGATAGCCAAGTGCAGCGATGTGGATTGCGGTCTGAAAGTATTCCGCAATATCTGTAACAAGCAACTGACCGACAAGCAAATCACCGAACTTCTGACAAAAGGGAAGACCGGAGTAATCAAAGGCTTGCAAGGCAAAAGCGGCAAGCCCTTCGATGCCTCCCTCGCTTTCGATGCGCAGTTCAATGTTACTTTTTCCTTTCCAGACAAGGGAGCGCAAGGCACAGCGAAGAAGAAAAAGTAACCCTGCCCGTGTGACACAATAATCGGAAAGTGCTATATTTGCCACTGAAAGTTCATAACTCATAAATAATTGTTTTGCAGTTGTTTGTTATGGATTTTTTAGTGGTGGCACTCAGGGAGGGATACCCTGGGTGCTTTTACATATCGCCTTTCCCCATTTATCTTTTCCGGGCAATCCCGCCCGACCACTAAAAAATCCAAGTTATGAATAAGAATAAGAAAAATAGTAAGAACAGACAACAGTACCAACAACAAGGACAACAACAGAAGCAGCACAGACAGCAGCAGGGAAATCAGCAGCAATCGAAACTGCAAAAGCAGCAGCAACCCAAACAATCCGAACAGCAACCGCAGGAACTGTCTTACTACCGCCTGCTCTTGCTCTCTTTCCTTAGAGAATCCCATCCCGAATTAGTGAGCGATACCGACTTTATCGCCACCCGTGCCGACAGCGCCGCCGAAGCATACTGCGAAGCTGTCCGCACCGGCTCCACCCACGATGCGGCTGCCGAAATTGCCAATCAGATATTATTCTCCGGGCTTCACTTCTCCAAGTACGATGTCATTGTCACCGTCCTTTGGAACGAGTTCAGTGAAGAAGTCCCGCAGGGCAATGCCGGTACCCTTGCCTTGCGACTCCTTCCCGTGTGTGAGGAAATCTTTGCCAAATATCCGCTTTCCGATGAATTTATGTTCGAGCCTGCCTTCGACAATCTCTATACGGAAATCACAGGTACAATTTTAATTTGGTTGGACGATAATGGCATACAATAAGAAAGCGCACCTGAAAGACAATATCGAAGCAATCAAACTGGCATTTGCATTGGAGCGTGAAGGACGCACCGCCACACCGGAAGAACAGGCAGTCTTGCGTGCCTATTCCGGTTTCGGAGGTATCAAGGCGGTACTCAACCCCGCATCCAGCCTTGCCGACATTGCCCGTTGGACAAAGAGCGACCGCGAACTCTTTCCTCTTGTTTCACAGCTCCACAGCGTTATCCGCAACCATTCAAAGGACGAAGCGGAATACAAACGCTACTTTTCCAGTTTGAAAAACTCTGTTCTGACGGCGTTCTATACGCCGCAGGACATTGTTTCTGTCCTTGCTTCCGAATTGGGCAACCACGGAATTGTCCCGTCCCGTTTCCTCGACCCGTCGAGTGGAACCGGAGTATTTGTCGATGCTTTCCAACAACATTCCGAGCAACAACATCCCGAACAGCAACCCTCTCAAATTGAGTTATCCCCAACCGGATTACCCCGTCCCGACGTAGTCTGTTTTGAAAAAGACCTCCTGACCGGTAAAATCCTCTCTCACCTCCACCCGGAGGCAAAAGTGGAGATTACCGGCTTCGAGGAAAGCGGACTTCGTTACCTGAACCGTTTCGACATGACCGCCTCCAACATCCCCTTTGGCGATGTAGCGGTATTCGATCCGTCCTTTACCAAGAGCAAGAACCTTATCCGTCAGCAAGCCGCCAAGAGCCTGCACAAGTATTTTTTTCTGAAAGGACTGGACAACCTCCGCGAAGGTGGCATATTGGCGTATATCACCTCGCAGGGAGTTCTGGACTCCCCGGCAAATCAGGACATTCGCTACCAGCTCATGCAACATTCCCATTTGGTATCTGCCATCCGTCTGCCTAACAACCTCTTTACAGACGGTGCAGGTACCGAAGTAGGCAGCGACTTGATTATCCTCCAGAAGAAATCCAATAGGACAGAGCCGCTTACCGAAGATGAAAGTGCATTCATCACTACCACCAAGCGGCAGGACGGCTTCAATGTGAACGACTACATTTTTCGGAATATCCCTATCATCTACACAAAAGCAAGTGTAGATACCGACCCTTACGGACATCCGGCAATGGTTTACATTCACGAAGGCGGTGTGCCCGGCATCGCCTCCCGGCTTCGCGATTTGCTTCGCAATGATTTTCACCGCAGGCTGAATGTGCCCCTCTACCAACAATTTCTCCCGTTGGAAGAACAGCAGAAAAATGTGCAGATGCAACAGTCCCAATCAGCGCAGTTAAGTGAAGCACCGGCATCAATCAAAGAAGCGGAACAAGTCAAAGCATCCGAACCGGTAGCCGCCATCACTCCGGCAGAACCGGTAACCACTATCGTAAAAGAGCCACTGCCCGAACCGAAAGAAGAAATCGAACTTTCCCCGTCCCCGGTATTGAGCTTATATGACCTCTTTGAGTTCACAGCAGAAGAACGCACCCAGATAACCCCGAAAGGCGGCAAACGTCGGACTGCATCCTCTGCCCGGCAACAACCCGTGCAAGGCAACCTTTTCGGTGAACCTACCGGCACGGCACAGCCCTCCGGCAAGAAATCAAAAAGCAAATCCCAACGGAAAACCGTCACTGGGCAGAACCGTCCGCAGCCATCTGGGAAACACCCCGCAGCCATTTCCTCCGTTTTCGATGTACATCGCGAAGAACAACAAACGTCCGGCATCGCAGACGAACAAGCGAAAGAAGCCGCAAGGATAGCCGCCGAAGAAGAACGTAAACAACGAATGCAGCCCCGTCCGTACCTCCATGAAATCCCGTCCCATTACAAAGACGGCTCATTGGCGACAGACGGCAACCTTATAGGCTACCTCCGTGACATCGCATTTGCCCCCATGTTCCACCCATTGGAGCTGCCCGACCGACAGCTCCGCAAACTCTCGCTTTATGTAGAAATCCGTGATACCTACCACGACCTATACAACAGCGAAGCGACGGAACTCAAAGAGAATGTCGTACAGCGCGACAAACTCAACCGCTTATACGACGACTTCGTCCGTCAGTTCGGCAACCTGAACACCCCGAAGAATGTAGACCTTATCCGCATGGACAACGACAACCGCGAAATCCTCTCATTGGAACGCTACAAGGACGGTCGGGCGGTCAAAGCCGACATCTTCGACCATCCCGTGGCGTTCAACAAGAACGAGCTTACCCATGTCGATACATCGGACGAAGCCCTTTCCGCTTCGCTCAACAAATACGGTGAAGTCAACCTCGAATACATGGCAAAGCTCTCTGACAAGTCCGAAGAAACCCTGCTGGACGACCTCAATGGACGTGTATTCTTCAATCCCCTGATTAAAGGCTACGAGATTACCGACAAATTCATATCCGGTAACGTCATTTCCAAAGCGGAAATGATAGAAGAATACATCGCGAAGCATCCCGACAACGAGCGTGCCCGGCAGTCGCTCGCTGCCTTGCGTGCCGCCACTCCCGTGCCCATCTCGTTCGATGAACTCGACTTCAATTTCGGTGAACGCTGGATACCTACCGGCATATACAGCAAATACGCCTCGCACCTTTTCGATACCGACGTAAAAATCACCTACGCCGCCAGCCGTGACGAGTTCAGCGTCAACGCTTCTGCCCGTGGCAACGTGCGCATCCGTGAGCAATACGCCGTCAAATCCGAAAGTCGCCGCTACGACGGTCTGAACCTGATGAAGCACGCCATTCAGAACACCTCGCCCGACATCACAAAAAAAATAATGGTAGGTGAAGATGTCGTGAAAGTCCGTGATACCGAAGCCATCCAGCTTGCCAACAGCAAGATAGACGAAATCCGCAACGGTTTCAGCGATTGGTTGAAAGAGCAGTCTCCCGAGTTCAAACAGCGGCTCACGGATATGTACAACCGCAAGTTCAACAACTCCGTTAAACCCAAGTACGACGGCTCCATGCAGACCTTTCCCGACCTCGACATCAAAGGTCTGGGCATTCCCGGTCTGTACGCCAGTCAGAAAGATGCCGTCTGGATGACAAAAATTAACGGTGGCGGCATCATCGACCACGAAGTAGGCGGCGGCAAAACCCTCATAATGTGCTGTGCCGCCTACGAGATGAAGCGTTTGGGCTTGGCAAACAAACCGATGATTATCGGTCTGAAAGCCAATATCCACGAGATAGCCCAGACCTTCAAGACCGCCTATCCCAACGCCCGTGTCCTTTACCCGGGCAAAGAAGATTTCACCCCCGAGAACCGTGTCCGCATCATGCGCGAGATGCAGAACAACGATTGGGATGCTATCATCCTCTCTCACGAGCAGTTCGGCATGATCCCCCAATCCCCGGAGATACAACAGAAAATCTTGCAGCAGGAACTCGACAGCGTGGAAGAAAACCTCGAAGTATTGAGCCAGCAGGGGACGGAAGTCTCCAACGGTATGCTCAAAGGAGTAGAGAAGCGCAAGGCAAATCTCGAAGCCAAAATCAAGGAACTGACTTTCGAGATAGAGAACCGCAAAGACGATGTGGTGGACTTCAAGCTCATGGGCATCGACCACCTGCTGGTAGACGAGAGCCACAAATTCAAGAACTTGATGTTCACCACCCGCCACGACCGTGTAGCCGGTCTGGGCAACAGCGAAGGTAGCCAGCGTGCCCTGAATATGCTCTTTGCCCTGCGCACCATTCAGGAGCGCAGTGGTAAAGACCTCGGTGCCACCTTCTTGTCCGGCACCACCATTTCCAACAGCTTGACCGAGTTATATTTACTTTTCAAATACCTCCGTCCCAAAGAACTGGAACGTCAGGGTATCAACACCTTCGACGCATGGGCGGCAGTCTTTGCCAAGAAGTCGATAGACTACGAGTTCTCCGTCACCAATGAAATCATCCAGAAGGAACGCTTCCGCTATTTCATCAAAGTGCCCGAGCTTGCTGCCATGTACAACGAAATCACCGACTTCCGCACCGCCGAAGACATCGGCATCGACCGCCCCGCTAAGAACGAGATATTGCACAATATCCCGCCCACGCCCGAGCAGCAGGAGTTTATCCAAAAACTCGTAGCATTTGCCAAGAACGGCGATGCCACCCTTTTGGGACGCGCCCCGTTAAGCAAACGGGAAGAAAAAGCCAAGATGCTCATCGCCACCAACTATGCCCGCAAGATGTCCCTCGATATGCGCCTGATAGACGAGGACAAATACAGCGACCACATAGACAACAAAGCCTCCCATTGTGCCGCCCTGATAAGTCAGTACTACAAAAAATACGACGAGCACAAAGGCACGCAGTTCGTCTTCAGCGACCTCGGCACTTACAAGCCCGGCGAATGGAACGCCTACAGTGAGATAAAGCGCAAGTTGGTAGAAGACCACGGCATCCCCGCCGATGAAGTGCGCTTCATCCAGGAGGCCAAGACCGAAAAGTCCCGCAAGGCAATGATTGCCGCCATGAACGAAGGCAAAATCCGCGTCCTTTTCGGCTCTACCGAAATGCTCGGCACCGGAGTGAACGCCCAGCGCAGATGCGTCGCCATCCATCAGCTTGACATCCCCTGGACACCCAAAGATTTGGAGCAGCGCAACGGTCGTGGCGTAAGAAAAGGCAATGAAATAGCCAAGTTGTTTGCCGACAACAAAGTCGATATTATCAACTACGCCGTCGAAAAATCGCTCGACAGCTACAAATTCAACCTGCTTCACAACAAGCAGCTATTCATCACCCAGCTCAAAAAAGGCTCGATGGGCACGCGCACTATCGACGAGGGCAGCATGGACGAGCAAGGCGGCATGAACTTCTCCGAGTATGTCGCCATCCTCTCCGGCAACACCGACCTGTTGGACAAAGCCAAGTTAGAGAAACAGATCGCCTCACTCGAAAGCGAGCGCAAAGCCTTCAACCGTGGCAAGTCCTCTGCCGAAGCCAAACTGGAAGACATCATGCAGACCGTCACCAGGAACGGCGACCTGATAGCCCGTATCAGCAAAGACCTGCAAGACTTCGAGCAGCGGGTACAGCGCGACGCCCAGGGCAACCCCCTCAATCCCATCCAACTGGACGGCGTAAAAGGCAACGACCCCAAACTCATCGCCCAAAAATTAACCGAGATAGAGGACAAAGCCCGTACCCACGGCGAATCACATCCCATCGGCAAGCTCTACGGCTTCGACCTTCTGGTAAAGACCGAAGCCAGCATGAAAGACGGCTTCGACTTCATCGAAAATCGTTTCTTTGTCCGTGGCGAAGGCAAAATCCTCCACAACTTCAACGGTGGCCGATTAGCCAAAGACCCCAAGACCGCCTCCCTGATGTTCCTCCGCACCTTTGAAACCATTCCCCCTCTTTTGGAAAGATACCAAAAAGAGACCGAAAAGATTTCAAAGGACATCCCCATCCTCCAGGAAGTAATCAAAGAAACCTGGAAAAAGGAAGACCGTCTCAAACAGCTCAAGTCCGACCTTGCCACCCTCGACCGCAAAATCCAGCTCTCCCTGAAACCCGTCAAACAGACGGAAGACAGCGACAGCAAAGACGAAAGCCAGACCGAGCACCAAAGCGAGTACCAGACCGAACCAGTGAAAATGCCTTCTCTATCAAAATCCAGAACGCCTCGGCAACCAAAACCTACAAACAGCCGTACA
>ENA-UEPQ01000548-UEPQ01000548.1-human-gut-metagenome-genome-assembly--contig:-NODE-548-length-18605-cov-81.149611_pt1 | contig 18605 bp, 20 predicted proteins | sample MGYA00242903_ERZ507922 | MGnify/ENA primary metagenome ERZ507922 (study PRJEB26167, sample SAMN06115483) | human gut metagenome | host: Homo sapiens | place: China:Sichuan | collected 2014-10-16... | reverse complement strand
TCTTTTTTCAGCACATTTCTTCATGCTTAACCATTCGTTTTTGACAACATTTCAATGACCTCTTTAGTGTTTCCGAACCAGCTTTTGCCGGTTCTATTGTTTAACTTTTAATCTTTCGGTAAAAATTTACCGAAGTATTGAAGTTTAAAGTTCACGGCGAAAATAACTTTATTTTTCATTTTTGACAAATAAATACAAAAAAATCCCCTTCGCAAAACCATGCGGAGGGGAGTAAACGTCAGGCTTCGTATTCAGACATCACAGCGCAGAGCTCAAGCTGGCTCATGAATAGGCCGTAACGCTGCTGTATTTCCTGGAATAGCCGCTCGGAACAGTTTCGCTTGATACTGAGAAGAACGCTGGTGCCCAATAATCGTAGAAGGGCTTCCGTTACATGGTGTTCGCTCAGATAATCTTCGTATTCAATGTAAATTAATGTATTGCCATGAACGCTGAATGTGCGGATGCTGTGTGGCACGCTTTCAAAATACAAGTCTATCACATGCTTGTACGTTTTAGTTTGAGGTTTCATTTTTATCCTCCTTTTTTGTTTTAAATAGTTGATTTATTTGTGTTCTTCCTTCGTGCGTATAAAGGCAGAGCGGCTGCATTTGCAAATTTATCAAATTTAAACAGATGTGCCCGACTTCGCAGCCGGGCACATCTGTCAATGCTTAAAAGCATACATTCCTGAAAACTCACTTCTTACCTTGTTCGAAAACATCGTAAACCACGGTGCCCGACTGGCAGAATCCTACCAGCCACGGTATGTATTCCACCCGGGGCTCATCGTAAAACTCTTCATTCTCCAGGTCGAAGCGTATCTCACGGCGGAAGTTCACGCAGAAGTTGATGCGCTCTTCCGGCTGAAGCACGGGGAGGTCCATATATCCGCGATGATAGTTGATGAAAGCGCGGAGGGTGTCGAAGAATGCGGCATACTTCCGGTCGTCGTCCTTGTAGAGCAGATGCACGGAGAGGTCGAGGGCCACGTAACACTCTTTCACGTCTATCCCAATCAGTTTCTCACGTATCATTTTATCTATGGTGTCAAACCGTGACAGGTATATGGCTGCGGCATTTTTCTTCTTCCTGCTGAAAAGTGCCTTGATAAGTCTGCGCATTTTCATGGCTGTAATATATTAAAATTGTTGCATCACACGCAAAATTAGCTAAAATTCGGTGGAAAATATAAAATCATTGACAATTATAAATTATTTTCCTTATATTTGCATTGTGTTTTAAAACTCTCACTTCACCCCTGTCCGTCTTTCCCTGAAGCGGGCGGGGGTCATCGTTTCTATCAGGGCTATTCTTCTTCGCCCCATTCATCTTCTTCCTCTTCATCCTCGTCTGCCGGACGCTCCATCATACGGCGGGCAATGAGGGCTTTCATGCTCACCAGTCCGGTGCGCACTTCGGCTTCCTTGTCGTGCGTTTCTTCAGCAGTGCAGATTTCCTCGTCCACCTGCCAGCGCACGCAGAACAGGGCGGGGTGTCCGTCGTAGGCCGTCTGCATGGCGAATCCCCGGCGCTCCAGTTCCACCAGGTACGGCGGAAGCGGGTCGGGCATCTTCGGAATGGGCCATGCCTGGAAGTATTCACGGATGCGGCGCACGGTAAACACTTCGTCGGCATATTCCTCCCGCTCCACCGGCTTGTAGGTGTCGGTAAAGGCATCCACCAGCTGCATCAGCGCTTTGGGCGGCTGCAGGGCCGGGTCCTGATATTTCAGCTTCTTCTTACTCATTACTCATTCTTAATTCTTCATTCTTAATTCTTCATTAAGCCGACATCGGCATACCCACACCTATCATGCGGCCCGATCCGTAATAGCGCACACCGATTACCAGCGTGTCGAATGCGTCGCTCAGGTCGGTACGTGTACTCAATTCTGCCTCGATGTCGTCTACTTCCTTCGACACTCGTGCCTTTTCCTGACTCTTGTCTTTCTCAAAACCGTTACGTCCTTCCTTCACACGCGCGTTCTCCATGGAGGCAATCAGATACTCGTTGTTCTCCTTGTTGATGCGAAGGAACGGGCGCTGCGTGCCGGCAAAACAACCGTTCAGGAACTCATACTTCTTGTTGTGGCTCATGGGCCGTCCCATAGGCACTTCGATGACGTTCCATCCGTGACTGCGAAGCACTTTCTTCACGATGTTGTAGAAACGGGTGTCTTCATGGCGCTCGCTGGCGTAGGCAGCTCCCTGCTTTGCGGTGTCGTCGTAATAGAAAATCACGTCACGGCAGGTCAGGCGGTGCGGCTCGTAATACTTGCAGAACATCTTGCAAAGTCCCTCGATACGGGTGTTCTTTACGTTGGTCATGCTGTTGAGTATGCGCAGCACGCTGGTGTTGCTCCGGCTGTCGGTCTGCCCTATCACCAGACAGTTGATGTGGGCGTTGTAGTCGAATGCGATGCGCAGCGGTTCTCCGGGCTTTATGTCGGTGTCCAGACAGCAGTCCTGTGCCTTGGAAAGCTCGTTCAGGTCGATGCTTTCCGACTCTACACGCAGGGTACGCCCGCCGCTGTATATCTGCGTAATGGTGCGTTTCTTATATTTCTGTGCGGCTTCCAGCTGCTCTTCGTCGTTACTGAGGTAACAGTGCACGTCGGGATCAAAGTTGGCATAATATCCGTCGTTGATTTCTTCTTTCTCGACGTTGCGGATGGAGATGTCGAACATGGTGGGGGTAAGTTCCTTCTGCATGGTGCGGATGAACTGCTCTCCCAGAATGTCGATGTTTTCTATGCTGGAAAAGGAGAAGTAGATGCTGGCCTGGCAGCGCAGCTTGTTCAGCTCACGCTGGTATTTGGGGGACTGCACGATTTCCGGGCAGATCTGTGCCTCACGTATCATCTCCGCAATCTTCCGGTTTATTTCCGGTGTCTGCTCTTCACGGCGCTTCCGGAGCCATGCCTGACGCTTGGTGAGCGGTGCATCGCTTACAAAGAATATACTCTTGTAGTACGGATTCAGGTTTTCATCAAATCCGGGATGATTGGTGTTGATACCACGAAGCGTAGGAAGAATTTCGGCCTTAATCAGTCCCTCCGGCATAAAACGGCACTCGTCGCCGATAATGGAGCACGAGTCCATACCGTTGGCAGCAGCCTTCACTCCGGTAGAAATCATGTAGTACACGAATCCGTTCCAGAAGTGGATGCAGTTTTCCCATACCTTCGGCTTTACGATGGGTTCCTTGAAATTGCATTTGGCCGGAGCATGTCCACGAAAGAAATGGACACCCTCCTTCAGTCCGGTCATTCGCTCCAGCGAGTAAAGTGTTTTAGGTACGGTCTTCGTGAAAAGCTGCTTGATACTGTTACCTAAGAAAAGTCCGGTTCCGCGCGGCATGGACTGGATGCAACCGGCCATTTCGGGCGTAATCAGTCCGTCGGTCTTACCTGTACCACGGCCTGCTTCTACGGTGGTATTCCGGCATCGGTAGTTGTACACCGCACGTTGGGCCGGATTCATGTAGATGTAGTTGGCCGCAGTTTCCTGCTCCTCCGCTTCCTGCATGCCCGACAATGCCGAGGCGTGACGCTGTGCCCGTCGGAGTGATTCCTCGCGGGCAGATTCATATTCGTTTCTCCGTGCCATGGTTTATTCCTCCTCTTCCGGTTGTGTAAAACCGTCCCGGTTTACTTCATCGTATTCCTCGTCCGGAGCGTTTTGTCCCTCGTTTACATATACGCCGTCGTCGTCTTCCACCATCTCCTGCCACTGGTCGAGCTTCACGCCGTATTTCTTTCTCAGGCGGCGCATTTCATCGCTGTCGTGCCCGGTTTTGTTCGGGAATTTCTTCTTCACATCCGAGGTAATGACTACCGGCATGCGTATCAGTTCGTCGCCCAGTTCCTCGGGTGTTTCCGGCTGATCCAGGCGGTCAATCTTGGTGAGCAGGCTTGCTCCGTTGTACACCGCTTTCATGTCGCCCGTATCGGCTCCGTTTCGCATCATCAGGTCGGCGGCGTGGCGCACCTTCATCGAGGAAATGTTTCGCTGTCCCTTGGCGTAGAACGACGAAATGAAGTCTATCACCTTCAGGTCGCCTCCCAACTGGCTGTACGTGCGTTTCCACCGGTTGATGATGTACTGACGCAGATTCATGAACGGGTCCTCCTCAAAGCGCTTGTACGCATCCAGGCAGACTTCCACCCGCTTTTTCTGCTCGTCGGTAAAGGCCATGTTCTGCCACGGCACACCCGTTTCAAAGTGCTTCCGCAGCAGGTCGTAGAATCGTTGTGCTATTTCGCTTGCCATAGTTTGTGTTTGTCGTATCTTATTCTCGTTTGGTCACGAAACAATTTTCATGACCAAACGAAGTGCTATTTCATAATGCTTTTCGTATGCTCCTTCATCCGAAACATCTCCGCCACATTCTCATACTCTTCCGGCGAAGTGGTAAGTGTGAACATCTGCATGGCGTTACTGCGCTGGGTGTTCAGGCTTCCCTGGATAACCAGGCTGTGCGATTTGCTTTTCACCGTGACGCAGCGGAAACCCACATTGTCCTCACAAACCACCAGCCGGCCCGACTGTATAAACTCGCCCAACTGCGTGCGAATCTCCTGTCGCTGGTTGAAGGTGGCTCCTGTGGATGCAGGCTGCGAAATGAGTATCATTTTGCTGACATCAGCAATATGGTCCGACGGATTTGTAGGATCGGGCTTCACACGCGAAAGAATGCGACGGATGGTTTGAATGAGCTTTACATCGAGCCGCACCATGACAATGCCCATTTCACCTCCGGAACAGTAGCCGGACAGCGTGCCCAGCAGGTCGCACATATCCCAGTCAGAAAAACTGAAGAAGTTGGCAGCCGTGTGCTTTTTGCTGCACTCGTCAATCATGCCTTCCAGCTGCTTGTGGTAGCAGCAGGGTTCAATTATTCTCATAACGCACCTCCTTTCATCTGTCCTTCGGTCACACTCTCAGTAGGGTCTACTTTCTTGCGCGGAGTTTCTGTAGCTTTTTTCGGTTCTTCTGCCGATTTTTGGCGGTTTTCCGTGGATTCGGCACGTTTTTCCTCATTTACGGTACTATTTTCGGCCTTTTCGGCTTTCTTTTCTGCCTTTACTTCCGTTTCTTTCGGTTCCGCTTTATCGGTGGAAGCTGGCTTTGCTTCTGTCTGTACGGATGCAGCCGGAGCGTTTACACCGGGGATGGAGATGCCTGCTGCAGTAGCTACTTCTGCCGTTTTCTTAGGCAGGTTTTCTCCCCACTCCATCAGCTCCTCTATACGAAGGCGAAGCTGTTCCTTGTATTCCTCGGTAATCTTCACGTCGCTGCGGTTAATGTATTTCTTGTTTCCCTCCACGCGGGCCTTTCGGCATACTTCCTGCTGGCGTACATCCTTCATGGCCTCTATCTCGGCACGGGTAAAGTCTCCAGGGCGTTTCATGCTGTCAGCTGTGTAAGTTTCCGGCTCGGTGTAGGTACCGTTAAGGGCTGCATCCACATTGGTCCAGAATGCCCGGATTTTCTGCTCCGATGCGATGGCTTTCTGTGCCATGTCGGCACGTGCTTCGTCGCTTACGTTGGGATTTTCGGCCATTACTTCCAGCGTGCCGCGATACTCGGCCAGTTCCAGGTACATGGTGGAAAGTTCTTTTTCTCCCTTGTCGCGGAGAGATTTCGGCAGCTTATCTTTATAGAGGGCAAATTCTTTCGGTCTGCGACCGTCCACTTCCTGCTCTTCGTACTGGCGTGCGGTCATGTTTCCTTCTTCATCGGGCGCACCGTCATCAGGAACTATCGCTTTGTAACGAACGGTTCCAACCGGACCGCGAGTGGCTTTCTTGGCCAGTCCGGATTTCTTCCGTACTTCCTGCAGGAACAGGTTCATCTTGTTGAGTGCACGGCGGGCTTCATAGCGCTGTACGTCGCGAAGGAAGTCTTTTGCCCGCACAATGGCCGACACCAGACGGCATCCTTCGTCGAAATCCTTCACAGGCACCTTCATCCAGCATTCGGCCAGCGCCAGCAGTTCCGGAAAAGTTTCGTCCGTCCATCGTTTCACACGGTCCAGATAGTCTTTCTTTTCTTCTTCATTCATGATTCTGTAGTCTTTTAAGTATTCTTTTTCTGTAATCATAACCTTTGTTTTTCAATTACTTTACCCCAAAAGTAGGGAAAACCAATATGTCGTTGAAGGACATAAAAAAGTCCGGCACCGATTAGCAAGTGCCGGACTTTCATCCACTTTTTCGTTTGTTAGAATATGCAAATCAAACGGTTATCCTCCATCTCCTAGACTTGCCTCTGATTTCAGCGTCAATGTACCCGACCAGGTAGTCAGGGAGTAGCGGTTCGGGTTGCTGGTCACTGTTACCGCATGACCGCTGTCAGAATCCGGAGTGGTACCGCTATCGTAGTTGTTGTTCACTTCCGTACCAAAAGTAGGATCGTACACTACGTAATAACCTCCTGACGGGTTTTCTGCAAAGAAAATAGCGTCTCCACGGTTCTTCAGGATACGGAGCACATGGGCTGCGTTTTCCACGTCCTTGTCGATGGTAAATATCAGCTGTACGTTATAGCCCTTTGCACCTTCGTTACCAGTTGAAGAAATCTGACCGCTCTGTTTCTTGATACGGAACTTCCACGCTCCCTTACCAGGAGAAAAAGCAAAAGAAGCTTCAGTAAATGCAGCTTTAGATGCTTCATATACAGGCTTTGCCGTAAGGTCTTCCGGATAAGCGACATAAATCTGATTACCGATACCGGCAAACTGTTCATCGCAACCGGCAGCAGCCTGACCAATATCCATTAAGTCACATGATAATTCTGCCATAATTGTCTTATTTTGAAGTTTGTATAATCGTTATCCCAGTCCCGATTTGATAGTCAGAGTTCCGTCCCAGGTAGTCAGGGAGTATCTGTTCGGGTTGCTGGTAACAGTTACTGCATGACCGCTATCAGAATCCGGAGTAGTACCACTGTCGTAGTTGTTGTTAACTTCCGTACCGAAAGTAGGGTCGTACACTACGTAATAACCTCCTGACGGGTTTTCTGCAAAGAAAATAGCGTCACCACGGTTTTTCAGGATGCGGAGCACATGAGCTGCGTTTTCCACGTCCTTGTCTATGGTAAACATCAGCTGTACGTTGTATCCTTTTGCCCCTTCGTTACCAGTTGAAGAAATCTGTCCGCTCTGTTTCTTGATACGGAACTTCCAGGCTCCTTTACTGGCCTTGAAAGTAAATGCTCCTGAAGCAAAAGCCGCTTTTCTCTCATCGTATGTGGGAGGTGCTTTCAAATCTTCCGGATAGGCTACATATATCTGATTACCGATACCGGCAAACTGTTCTTCGCAACCGGCAGCAGCCTGACCAATATCCATTAAGTCGCATGATAATTCTGCCATAATTGTCTGGTTTTAAAAGTTTGTGTTTGTGTTGTGAAGGCTGCCAAACTTGGCAGCCTGTTTTATCTCAGCGGGCGGGTTATTATTCGCCTTCCGGTTCGAAGATGGCCTGAAGGTAGGTCGGGTATCCGTTGTAAACAATGTCACGCGGAGAGATTGTTGCACCGTCGCTCCATGCCTTGAACTTGTATCCAGATTCAGCAGCAGGAGTCAGTTTCACGGTTTCGTCCTTCGTATATACATCCTTTTGCGGAGACAGCGTTACCTTACCCCATTCTTCGTTGTTGGAAGTAACGGTCAGGGTATTCTTCTGGTAGTCACCGTTCAGCTGTTCAATCTGTTCGATAGTACCGTCGCTCACACAGAACTTGGATGGTGCGATGTCCAGAATACGTGCGCCTACGGTAGACTGTACCTGGAAAATCAGCACGTTCAAGTCGTTCGGGTCGTGACTCATCATCACCGAGTTCCAGTCGCTTGCACGGTCAAGACCGAACTGCAGGTTTTCAGGGAGAGTTGCAATCATACGATTACCCTTACCAATAATACCGTCGGTTACAATCTTGATGTTTTCCATTCCCACGAATGAGAATCCTTCACCGCCTGCACTTGTAGTCTGCAATCCGGTAAACTTACGCATGTAGCTGTGGGTAATGAGTCGCTTCTGCTTCGGCGACATGTAAACGATTACTTCCTGAGCGTTACGCAACAGCGGATGCCATCCTTCCACCCATTCTACAAATGCGTCGAAGTATTCTCCATCCTGAGTTTCAGGACCTTCGTTAATCGGGTCGCAAGCCACAAGGTTTCCTTCCTTGGAAGAAATCTTACCCTGATTAATAAGGTTGTTAATGATAGTCCAGTAACCGTTGTACAGACTGAGCGGGTCGTCTTCTCCCAATTCAATGTTACCGAAGAAAAGGTTGCTCAGGTTATCGCCGGCAAACTGCTTACCAATCTGACGAAGGATAAATTCTGTAACCGGTGCATTGTAGGTTCCGTTTGAGCCCAGGATGCTGAACGGCTGTTTTTCGCGGAAGTTCTGAAGGTTTTCGTAGTAACGTGACCAAATCTGGTTCATCACCAGTTTGCTTTCGTCCATGAAACCAAGGGTTGACTTCAGCGTAGAACCTTCCTTGTAACGGCGGGCTTCACCACCCTTACGACGGAAAATGATTTGAGTCTGTGCGTATTCAATATCTTCGATAACCTTGATGCGAAGTTTGTTGAACACTGCCATGTTATCGAGAACCGGGCTTTCGATGATGTCCGGAGCAAGAATGTCTTTTACATGCGATACATTCTCTTCACTGAGTGCGTATAACTTTGTAGCCATATTGTTTGTGTCTGGTTTAGTTTTTGTGTCGTGTTCTTATCTCTTATCGTGCTTTGCTGATTTCAGCATCACGCTTGCGGCGGGCTTCAGCTTTTTCGCCCCAGCTCATGTTTTCACCGCATACGCTCTGCACATGGAACTGTCCGCTTTCCTGACCTCCGTTGTTGTCTTTCGGCGGGTCCTGCGGAGTAGGTTCCAGCTGTGCCGTTTCGCTCAGCTCCTTGATTTCCGCATCCTTCTGTTCGATGCTCTTCTGAGCTTCATTCAGCTTCGCTGTCAGTTCTTCCGATTCCTTCTTATGAGCGTCCTTCAATGAAGAAACCTCTTTTTCGTGTTCCGCTTTCAGGTTGGCCAGTGCTTCCGCATGGTCTTTCTTCATCTGTTCGATGGTTGCGTTAAGCTGTTCTACTTCCGTGAGTTTTGCAGCCAGCGTAGATTCCGTCTGTTTAGCTTTCATGACGAACTCTTCTACATTGTCCGCCATGGTTTCCACCATGTAGAAACCGCCGTTTTCTTCGACTACCAGGGAGTTTACCTTTGCAGCCGACTGAATAAATGGATAGCTTTTTGCCATAGTTGCTTGTTTTTGAGTTTGTGATTCTGTTTTATCTGATGCCGGCTGCTCCACAGAAGCCTGTCCCTGTGTTCCCGGCTGCTTTTCTTCCTTGATTCCTGCCGATTTGCTGTCTTCGCGTGAGGCTCCGGACGAATTTCCTTTCTGACTCTGACTCACTCCGGCCAGCTGCTGCACGCGGTTCACGCAGAACTTGAAGTCGCCCTGACCGTCGACCATGGTACCCACCACATCGCCCGCATCGAAAGTTTTTCCGGTCAGCTGGTCGTCCGTCACTCTGGGACGGCGCTCGCGTACCATCTGCTGAAAATCGGAGCAAAGCCGGTTCAGCTCTTCCTTGATGCCTTCGTAGTTTCCCTCGGCCGCGTCGCGGTACTCCTTGTTCTTATAAGGAGATCCGTCGGCGTAAATCTCGGCGTACCGTTCCTGCGTCACGGTATTCACATCGCCGTCCTTGTTAGTGAGCATCGCGCACATGGTACCGATACATCCAACCGTGTCGTGCGGGTTGGTAAAGTAGATTTCGTCGCACAGGGCCATCAGCGCATAACCGGCACTGCAGGCCATTCCGTCGATGTGACCCACAATCTTCTTTCCTTTTGAGCGGGCGTAGTTCAGTGCCATCTCATAGTCGTACTTCGCCATGCTGCTACCGCCCGGGCTGTCCATCTCGATAATAAATCCGATGGTATGCGCATCGTCAGAAGCACGCATGATGATGTCCTTGTGCTCCTTGCTTCCGTAGGAACACAGGTCGCCATTACGAAGAATGGGGCCCTGTACGTCGATAACCGAAATGATGCGGTCGTCTTCTTCCAAATCGTACCAGTAGGTTATGCGGTCGTAATTACCCACGTAGGTTTTCTCCGTAAACCCGTCGCGCGAAGAAAGGAAGTAAGGTCGGTCGGTCCGCTCGTCCGGCTTCTCGTAAGGACGGTGTGAGGCAATGTTGTCAAGAATCGTTCTCCGGTAAGCATGCAAAGACTCCGGGTAAAAGTCCCAGAATCGCGTAGACATGATTTCGTGAAATGCTCTTGTTGCCATTTTCGTTTGATAATTAATTGATTACATCACGAAATTACGCACGCGAAATGCGGTAATGAAGGACACAAAAAATGACTAAATGCGTGAATTACAGAAATATGCGGATGCTCAAACGGATTTTCTCTGCAAATAAAAACCTGCTAAGAATGAGCATGTTGTAAAACACACGGAGTTTGTGCGAAAAAAAGAAATTTGCGGCGGACGCAAAGAAATTGAAGAATGTCACAAAGACGATAATGAAGATTTACCTGCATGACGAAAGAAAAAAGCGCACAAAAAGAAAGTCCCAATGAAAAAATGCCGCCCCACACACGTATGCAGGAACGGCATTCCAACGGAAAGAAAAAAGCAATATATATATATATATATAATAAGGTGTAGATGTCAGACCACACGCTGTGCGCCGGTCACGTTGCGGATGGTGAGTGTGCACGAAATCACGCCGTCGCCTTCCTCATACTGAAATTCATAACCGTCGCTCACGGCACGCACAAACATTTCACCGTCGCCAAATGTTCTTACAATCAAATGGTTAGTGCTGTTTTTCAGCGTTTCAAGCTGTAAATAGGTTTCTTGCGTCACCCTCTCTACCTCCCAACTCACCGTCACTTCGTAAGAATCGCCGGCCACGCTGGTTTCCGCGCTCTCCTTCAGGCTCCCTGATTTCGGTTTCATCTGAATGGAAATCTTACGGTCGCCCGACACAGAAAAATCAGGTTTGTCACTTTTCTTCTCAATATTGAACGGGCGGGAAAACGTAACCGCGTCGTCCGGATAAGCTTCAATGCTGCCTATCAACTCGTAATAATTCTCGCTGCAATTCATGATTTATGTGTTGTTTTGTGGTTGAAAATGGCGACTGACAAAGTTACTGACAAATCGCACCAACTTTCTCCGTTTCTTTAACTTTTATTTACCGCTATTCATGTATAAATTTATGGCGTGTATATACAGATTCTTCCGGTTCTCGACTCAAGCTCTTCTTTTCTCACTTTGATGTCAGACTTCATTCTGGATTTGATTCTCCACCAATATCGCATCATGCTCTCAAATCTTTTCATGTCTATATCGTACAAAACAATGAAATCAGACATGACATCTTCGGAAGTAACATGTTCGCCCATTCTATTTGCCCGGAAAATACAGTCATCATGAAATCTGGCGAAATCATACCAGAACTCACGTTTCAATTCATTCCTTATCTTCTTACTTCCGTTGATATTCAGGTGAAAAAACTTATCCACTTTCACCTCACCGCTAAATTTGCAGACGCTTTCAGGCATTTCCAACTCCAGGTAATCTTCTTTCTCTTTTTCAGTCAACATTTTAAACTGAGCGGTAAATAATGATTTCTGAGGTTTCAAATGAAATGCTACTTCATTATAGGAAAAATCTGTTATACCCGAAAAATCTGCATCTCTGAACAAGTGAGTCTTCATATATACACCCAGAAGGCTGTTCTGAGGAAACCTGACCGGAGTTCCATACTTTATTTCGAAGTATTTCTTATAATAATCACTCACTTTAAGGAAGCATGAGTGACGCTGCTCATTCATTGAATTTTTTGGCATAGTAGTAAGATAAAGTCTGTAAATCAATTAATCAACAGCAAGTTACGGACGATTCAACACCAATCGGAATTTCATTCAACAAAAAAAGGTTAAGCGACTGGGGCCTTATTTTGCGTGTTTTTCACGATTTTGCAAAGCTGTGCAATTTTCTTGCAAAATACTTCTCAATACTTATTTATTTAATTATCAATCATTTATAGTGTGTAATAAATAATAAATAAAGAGTTATTGCCGATTGTTCATTGATTTTGAAGTGAAGAAAACGTATTTTTTCGGTAAAGAACAGATTTCAGGCTGTACGGCTTTTTCTCTTATGTCCATTGCGTAGCTCTATCTGTTATACGATGAAGTTGGATATAAAGGAAGTAGAACGAAAGGGGAAAGGTGCGCTTTGTCGTCCAGCGTTCCGCAGGCCGACCTTTCCCTCCTTTCGTTCTTTCAGGTTTCCCTTCGGATTCCTTCCCCATTCGGACGCTCACAGGAAGAAATGATTCGACTGATGTACGCCCTTCTCTACCCTACGAAAAATTTTTATTTTAAAGATTTTGTAAACTCGTTTTTCGTGAAAAATCGGCAAAATATCAAAAAGCACAATACTTTTAATTGATTATCAGATAGTTATTCATTGCAAAAATTTCGCCAACGCTTTGCAAGCTTTGCAAAATTGCTTACAAATGATACTTAACTGACTGATTATCAAATTGCAAAATGTTTTGCAAAGGGTGTGTAAAACTTGTAATATTTGATATTGAATTGATTTTCTAAGCGATTTTCTCTTTGTGCCGGAATGATTTTTCTGAAAGTCTCGTGCCTACGCCACTCAAATGGCGTAACTATGCGACAAAAGTGTCTATTAAGCGCGGCCGAAGTGGCGATACTACGCCAGTTTGGAATTTATGTGACGAAATACGGCTTTTGTTGACAGAAAAAAGGCGTAAAAGTGCGATTACATACACTTCTACGCCTCCTTAAAAATGAATCAGAAAGTGATTAATTGAAACCTCCTCCTCCCTGGTCCTCTCCTTCCTCACCCGGCTCGGTTGTTCCTGGTGTGCTGTTTCCTTCTTCATACATCCTGTTGAGCGACATCTTGTCTATCTGTGCCTTGAAATCCTTACTCGGCTGGAACAGCACTCTTTTACGGATAATCTTTTCTTCTCCGCTTACCTCGGGACTCTTACAGGTAATGGCTGGCTTCAGGTATCCCATGTTTCCCAGGCTTACACCATGACCTTCGAACATCCAGGTACAAGCCGATTCCACCATGGTCTCTACCACGGCGCGGCAGGTTGCCTTACTGATTCCGGAACGGAGGGAAATCTGTTCAATTACTTTTTCAAAACTTACGGTTCCACCACGAACCGCTTCGGCCACATACTTTTCTGTGCCATCCTTGTCAAATCCAAAGGTCTTCTTTACGACCTTATAGTTCAAGCCTCCCATAGTTGTATTTGTATTTAAAAATTCGACGGATAGAAGCGCTTCGTGCGATTCCACCCGTCGATAAATCTAATTTTGCAACCCTCGTTTATGAAGGACTAAAAATCATCCTTCTTTCGTGTCTCCTTTCTTCTGGTTATGTTCTTTGTTCAGGAAGTCTTCATAAAGCTTTTTCTCCGCTTCCTCCATGCGATGCTTCATCTCCTTCAATACGGTAGCTTGTACCAGCTGACGGTTTCTCTTTACCAACTCAGCCATTTCGTATTTTTCTTCTTTTACAAACTGTTCGATTAGCCTGTTCTGCACGTCGATGTAAACGGAGCCAATGGTGTGCGTGCTGTATTTTATGTAGTCGTCAATTTTGAGAACGGCGTGCTCCAGGTTGTCTATTTTCTTCTCGTTTCGTGTCATCCATCGCGAGATTGCCCGGTAGATCAGGAATAGCGCGGTGGAGTTAATGCAAACAAAAACGATGCTGATTATTAAGTCTGCGGTATTCATAATTAAAATTTGTTGTTCCCGTGCATGCGCGGACGGGTGCGGTTATACTTCATTTTTTGTTCGATGTGCCAGAGGAGGTCGAATCCTTTGATTTTGGACATGATAAATACTTCTTGTAAGATGTTTACAAAGAATTCAAGAGTGGTGATGTGCCATGGATTATAATTTGCGATAAATCTTGTCAGATCGTAGCACCATTCTGTAAAAGTCTTCTGGCTTTTGTATTTATATATTTCGTCTCTTATTTTAAGCGGGAATTTTACCCCTAAGAAACTAACTCCCAGCTTTGGCTTTGATTCATCTTCCAGTGCCCAGATCTATACTTTCTCGTTTACCACATCAAGTTTCAGCAGCTTACTTCCCTCGTAAAGCGGAAGCGTAAACTCTGACGCTGCCGGGATTTCATGTTTTAAAATTCTTGCCATATTCTTTTCTTTTTAAGGTTATTAATCATCTTCAAAGCGCTTCTTTTCCTCCCAGTCTTCGTCGGTTTCCGGGCAGGAAAGTATCTCCTTGGAGTCTTTGGGTTCCTCACCCAACTTGTAGAAAAAGCACACACGGGTAAATTTACGGGTGCGTTCCTCACGACGGATCGTGTCGTTCATAAACTCCTGCTCCCAGGCGTAGTGACGGGGATATTTGGAGCCTTTGTCCGAGCGGTAGACGATGGAAGGGTTCATGGTGTACTGCATATTGAAGCAGTAAGCCTGCATCTTTTCTATCATTTCGTTCTTCACGGATTTCACGCTCTGCAATGTCACCGCATCGCCCCGGTGTTCCAGGTAGCTGATGGCCATTTCACTGATAGATACCGGACGGCACCAGTGCCACTGGTTCGCAAAGAAATGATTGGCCCAGTCAATGAATACCTGGTCCTTGATGGCGGAGTAAAGGATTCGCATCTGTCCGTCCTGCGACATGGGCGGTATCAGGCTTTCCTGCAGGCCGAGGTAGAACTGACAGCTTTGCAGCATCATGTACACCGCTTCGTCACGTTCTTCTTCGGTGGCTTCCAGAAAGATGTCTTTCCCGAACTTTGTCTGCGGCGTGCGTTTCTTGAACTGGCCGGCGTAGTCCTCGTCGTGGTAGTAATCGCTCTGCATGGCCAGGAAGATACGGCGTGAGGTGCTTCCTTCGGTCATATCGAACGGCATCTTGTTCATGGTAATGAATATCTTCGGGGTTGCCTCGCGCGGCAGTGTCATTTCATCGTGATACAGGGTCTTTACCGTAATGTTGTCCGTAATGTTGTAGAACTCGCTGCCCATCATGTCGGGACGAAGGTCGTCTATCAGACACATGCTGTCTACGGTATAATGGAACTTGTCGAAGTTCTTGGCCATGTTCTCTTTCTTCTTCAAGGTCTGACCGGGTATGTAGCACACCTTCCGCACCAGCTCGAAGAAGGAACGGAAGAAACTTTTTCCGGTACCTCCGCTGTTCTTTCCTTCGTCGGCCACGGTGTATTCCGTCACGAATCCCATCTTCTGCATGGTGCCTGTACGATAGCGCGAAAGCATGTAGCCCATGAGCGCTACCTTGCAAATGAAGTGCATGTCCTGTCGCTGCTTTTCCAGCTCGGTAAGCGGATAGCCTTCGGCTTCCTTTCGCCAGTGTATGCGGCTGGTGTCGTACAGCCACTGCACGCAGACAGGCATCTGGTCAATGTCTTTCGGCATTTTCAGCAGGAAACGGTACAGACGCTGGTAGGCGATGAACTCTGCATCCTCACGGCGGCGCTCGTTCTCGTTCATCCGCTTGTCGGCCATTCGCTGATCGTTCAGCTCCTTACGTGCGGCATATTCCGGATTCTCCTCGATAGTGAAAAGCGAAGACTTCATTGGATGGTAATCGGCGTCAATAATCGCCTTCCGGTTGACATGGAAAGGAAGGTCCACGTAGTCTACCGGCTCGATGCTGTCGGCCGTCACCTTCACGGCGCAGTTGCGGAAGAAGAAATAATCGAAATCCTTCCCCCACGACATGAAGTTCAGGTCTACTTTCTTGATTCCGGACATGGTGTCGCGTCCGATTTTCTTCTGGGTACTGATGGCGTTGCTCAGTTCCTCGGAGTAATACTGTGAGTTGTATATCAGGAAGTCTTTCATGATTTCCTTGGCTTCGCTCAGTGCCTGGCTCTCTTCCACCACATCGACAATGTTGTTGCTGATGTGCACAAACTTGGTGGTATCCGCTTCGTCGGTGTATTTGTAGAATCCGTTGGCCGAAAGGAACTGGGCCATATTGTCGAAGTTCAGGGTATATTTGCGCACCACCACCTTGCTTTCGTCTTCCTGCTTTTTGGTCTGGTACTGCACATCCCAGAAGCGCATCCGTCGGGCGGTCTTGAGCAGGTCGTCAAAGTAGCGGTTTACGTTGGTGTGCATGAGCTTTTCATTGCGGCGCATCACTGCCGGGTAGAAGTTGAAGAACTCTTCGGCATCCTTGCACGTTTTCCCGCTGCGGGGATTGTACTGGGTGGAGAGGTCTTCGGGCAGATAGAGCACTTTCAGTTCTACGTGTTTCAGGGCCAGCCGGTTCATGGCGCGTATGCCGGTGCGGTCGATATCATACAGCACAAACACTTCCATGGAGATGTCCAGCAGGCGACGGATCGTTTTCGACGAAATCTCCACACTCTCGGAGTGGGGAAACACCACATGAGCGTCGCTATGGAAGTACACATTGATGGCATCGCGCGGGCCGGAACAGATCACAATCCGGCGGAACACGTCGGTAAAAGCACGGGTACGCCGTCCCCGCTCGTCCACCCGGGTTTTCTCTATATTGATAATGGGATGTCCTTCCTTGTCGGAGGTTTCCACACGTCCGGTCTGCAGGGCACGCATCACGTCAGCGTCGCCGTAGATTTCCTTGTGGAATCCTTCCGGACGGCTTCCTCCCTGGTACCACCAGGTAAACTTGTAGTTGGGCTGGCGGCGGCCGTCCGAATCGGTCGTCTCGCGGAAATAAGGCTCATATTTTCGTGCCCACCATCCGTTTTCGTCTTCGTAACAAAAAAGAAAAATCGGGTAAGAAGGTGTGGACTTCACTTCGTAGCTGGTCAGCACACCGTCGGCATCGGCCTTTTCGGGGGTAACGTAGCTTTCCAGCGGATAGAGGTTGAACATGGTGCGGAGCTGGGTGCTGTCGAAGGGAGCGGGTGTGTTTCCCCGGTAGAAATCGGGATTGAACGAACAGCGCAACAGGTTGTTTCCGTCGGCATCGGTCACGGCTGTCTGCTCGGTGCCTTCGCTTGTGTTTTTCCCGGTGCGGAACACGGGGAGCGCCTGGCAGCCCAGCGCACGGAGCTCAGCGGGTGTAAACTCACCCTTACGGATGCGGAGATCCACTTCCGGCTGCGGGGCGGTCTTGCGTGCCCGGTGGAGGAATCCGTTCTTATAATCTCCCTCAATAATCAGGTTGAAGTCCTTGGCCAGTCGGTTCACCGCATCAAGGAAGTCGTGCTTCTCTCCTGCTCGTTCTAAGAGACGCTGCTGCAGCATGATGGCCCCTACCCCCTTGCTACGGTTCTGCTCGCCGCATACGAAGCAATTGAAGGCTGCATAGCGTTCTCCCTTTGGCGGGAACTTGCTTACACAGAAACTTCCGTTCTTCTCGTCGTGAAACGGGCAGCGATAGAATACGCTGCGTGCTGTCTGCGACGCGGGAAGGTATCCGTTGTTGCGCATCACGTCGGGAAGCGGAAGCGCATTGAGTTTATCAACTGTTTTGTCAGAAATCATTTCAGGGAATTTTAAGAGAGGAATTTCACCTCGTAGTTCATGCTTTCCATTTTGGCTTGTATCATTTCTTTCAGGCTATCGGGCAGGCACATCATAGGGTCTGGCTCATGTAGGTAAATCGTATTTTCCTGCACGCTTCCTGTGGAAGAATATCCGTCGTACACCAGCTCGTTCATAAGCTTCTGCATGCACGACTTCGACAGGTTGCTGCAAGCTATGCTCACGCTACCTTCGGGATAGCCTATCGCTATTTCCGTGTAACGCACATGGAAACGCTGTTCATATACCGCTCTGCTTCGTTTCATACCAGCCGCTTTCCTTTTAGCGTTAACATAAGCTCAGGACGTGTAGCCACACCCAACTTCGCAAAAATACGTTTCCGCATGTTGTCTATATTGGAATAGCTGCATCCCATTTCGTCGGCAATCTCTTCGTAGGTGAGCGAAGTATTTACCAGCATGTTCGCCACAGCAGCCTGAGTGGGAGTCAGTCCGCACTCGTACACCGGATTGCAGCACACCTCCTTTTTATCCTTGAAGGCGGGGTTGAATCCGTTGAACGGACAGTTATATCGCATAGGGCAGTGTGTGTGCTCGGTATTGAAGTCTTCCGGACCTTCATGGTCGGGAATATCGTCCTCGCGTCCGAAACAACAGTTCAGGCTTACCAGCGCAAGCTCTGACAGATAGCGGCTGCGAAGGTTCCGTATGGTCTTATAAGAACGTCCAAGTCGCATCTGCAGAAGCTGGTCGGCTGCCACCAGGTGTGAGGGATAGTTTTTCTTCATCTCGTCGAGGTATTCCTCTACGAAGTCAATTCCCGTCTTTCCGTCGTTCTTTACCGTAATTTCCTCTCCGTCTTCAAAAACAATTCTTGAGAATCCGTCCTGAAGGCGTGTATATGCTTCCCATTGTCTTTCCAGCATGTATCCCATCACATTTCCTCCATTTGTTTCTTATACTCCTTATAAATAGATTCCAGCCCGCGAAGCTCTACTTCCGTGAAGTCGAAGT